>Ga0255338_1000668_pt1 | contig 91414 bp, 79 predicted proteins | sample MeOH1_35cm_T4_19_FD_203715 | JGI IMG/M metagenome (GOLD analysis project Ga0255338, IMG submission 203715) | Sandy soil microbial communities from University of British Columbia, Vancouver, Canada - MeOH1_35cm_T4_195 | ecosystem: Engineered > Artificial ecosystem > Sand microcosm > Unclassified ... | reverse complement strand
ACCGTGTTCTCGTGGCCCGGCACCGGCTTCCTGCTGAACTCGGCCATCTTCCAGCGCGACTTCCCGCTGCTGCAGGGCACGATCCTCGTGCTGGCCGTGTTCTTCGTCCTGCTCAACCTGCTGGTGGACGCGCTGCAGACGCTGTTCGACCCCCGCATCCAGCGCAACTAAGGAGGCCCCCATGCAGATCGCACTGAACAAGGCCGTGGCGCCGCTGCCCGTGGCGCGCTCGCCCGGCTACTGGGCCACCGTGGGCCGCCGCCTGCTGCGCAACAAGCTGGCGATGGCCGCCGCGCTGATCCTGATCGCCCTGGTGGTGATGGCGATCTTCGCCCCGGCGCTGATGCCGGCAGACCCGTACGCGTCCTCCATCCTCAAGCGGCTCAAGCCGATCGGCACCGCAGGCTATCCGCTCGGCACCGACGAACTGGGCCGCGACCTGCTCTCGCGCCTGATGCTGGGCGGCCGGCTGTCGCTGTTCATGGGCATCACGCCCGTGCTGCTGGCGTTTGTGATCGGCAGCGCACTCGGCATCGTGGCCGGCTACGCAGGTGGCTGGACCAACACCATCATCATGCGGCTCACCGACATCCTCTACGCCTTCCCGTCGGTGCTGCTGGCCATCGCGCTGTCCGGCACGCTGGGCGCCGGCGTGGGCAACGCGCTGCTGTCGCTGACCATCGTCTTCGTGCCGCAGATCGTGCGGGTGGCGGAGAGCGTGACCACGCAGGTACGCAACCGCGAGTTCGTCGATGCGGCGCGCGCCTCGGGGGCCAGCTCGCTGACCATCGTGCGCGCCCATGTGCTGAATAACGTACTTGGGCCGATCTTCGTCTATGCGACGAGTCTGATTTCGGTGTCGATGATCCTGGCCTCCGGGCTCTCCTTCCTGGGCCTCGGCGTGAAGCCGCCCGAGCCCGAGTGGGGCCTGATGCTCAACACCCTGCGCACCGCCATCTACACCCAGCCCTGGGTCGCCGCCCTGCCCGGCGCGATGATTTTCCTGACCTCGATCTCGTTCAACCTGCTGGCCGACGGCATCCGCTCGGCCATGGAAATCAAGGAATGAACATGAGCGAACTTCTCACAGCGCCTGCCCACGCCCGTGACATTGGCGGCCCGGCCCAGCCGCTCGTGATCGCGCGCGATCTCGTCAAGCATTTCCCGCTCAAGTCGGCCATCCCGTTCCGCAAGGCTGGCGAGGTCCGCGCCGTGGACGGCGTCAGCTTCGACGTGCTCAAGGGCGAAACCCTCGGCGTGGTCGGCGAGTCCGGCTGCGGCAAGTCCACCACCGCGCGGCTGCTGATGCAGCTCACCGCCCACGACAGCGGCGAACTGATCTTCGACGCCCAGGGCGTGGGCTCGCCCCAGTTGCCGATGAAGGCGTTCCGCAGCCAGGTGCAGATGGTGTTCCAGGACAGCTACTCGTCGCTGAACCCGCGCCTGACCATCGAGGAATCGATCGCTTTCACGCCGCGCGTGCACGGCTTGCCGGCGCGGGAGGCCACCGAGCGGGCGCGCTACCTGCTGGAGCGCGTGGGACTGGAGCCGGCGCGCTTTGCCGGGCGCTATCCGCACGAACTGTCCGGCGGCCAGCGCCAGCGCGTGAACATCGCCCGCGCGCTGGCGCTGCGGCCCCGGCTGGTGATCCTGGACGAAGCGGTGTCCGCGCTCGACAAATCCGTGGAAGCCCAGGTGCTGAACCTGCTGCTTGACCTCAAGGCCGAGTTCGACCTGACCTACGTCTTCATCAGCCATGACCTCAACGTCATCCGCTACCTCTGCGACCGCGTGATGGTGATGTACCTGGGCAAGGTGGTGGAGATTGGCGATACCGAGTCGATCTACGCCAATCCCTCGCACCCGTACACGCGCGCGCTGCTGGCGTCGATGCCGTCGATGGACCCGGACCACCGCACGCTGGCCGCGCCGCTGGCGGGCGACCCGCCCAACCCGATCAATCCGCCGTCCGGGTGCAGCTTCCATCCGCGCTGCGCCCGCGCCGAGCCGGTCTGCGAGCGCCGCACCCCCGTGCTGGCCGACGAACTGGCCGGCCATCCCGTGTCGTGCCTGATGGCGATGCCCGACGGCGGCCATTCGCTGCCGCTGCGGCGCATGACCCCGGGCCTGCACGCGGCCACGCCCTGACCCACCTGACCTGCGGGAGACCCCTATGACAGCCCCCAATACCCCTGCCGTCTCGGTCAAGGACCTCCACGTCACCTTCGCCGGCGGCGGCAAGACCATCCGTGCCGTGAACGGCGTGTCGCTCGACGTGGCCCCCGGCGAGGCCGTGGCGCTGATCGGCGAATCCGGCTCCGGCAAGAGTGTGACGCTGCGCGCGCTGATGCGTCTCCATCCGCCCCGCCGCACCCGCATCGGCGGCGAGATCCGCGTGGACGGCCAGGACGTGCTCGCGCTGGACAAGCGCGCGCTGGCCCGGCTGCGCGGCGGCACCGTCGCCATGGTGTTCCAGGAGCCGCTGCTGGCGCTGGACCCGGTGTACACGGTGGGCCAGCAGATTGTGGAGTGCATCCGGACGCACAAGAAGGTGTCCGCCGCCGAGGCGCGCGCGCTGGCGCTCAAGGCGCTGGAAGCGGTGCGCATTCCCAGCCCCGAGCGACGGCTGGCCGCCTATCCGCACGAGATGTCCGGCGGCATGCGGCAGCGGGCGATGATCGCGCTGGCGCTGTCGGCCCAGCCAAAAATCCTGCTGGCCGACGAGCCGACCACGGCGCTGGACGCCACCGTGCAGATCCAGGTGTTGATCCTGCTGCGCGAGCTGCAACGCGAGCTGGGCCTCTCCATCGTCTTCGTCACGCACGACATGGGTGCGGCGGTGGAGATTGCCGACCGCGTGGCCGTGATGTACGGCGGCCGCATCGTCGAGGAAGGCCCGATCCGCACGCTGCTGCGCGAGGCCCGCCACCCGTACACGATGGCGCTGCTGCAAAGCCGCCAGCACGGCATGGATCGCGGCCAGCGGCTGCAGGCCATCGGCGGGGCCCCGCCTGACCTCGCCGCGCTGCCGCCGGGCTGCACCTTCGCCCCGCGCTGCGCGCACGCCCGCCCCGCCTGCCTGGCCGAGGTGCCGCGCAGCGTGGCGCTGGGCAACGGCCATCGCGTCAGTTGCGTGCTGGTGGCCGACACCTCCGAACCTTCGAATACCGCCGCTGCCTCGCCGGCCGCCGCCTAAACTCCATCCATTCTCCGAAAAAGAAGGAAGCCGAACGCCATGACCCTGGCCACCCATCCCGCCCGCGCCTTCATGCCCTACCCCGACGCGCCCGTGCCCAACGCGGCCGCCGGCCCGCTGCGGGGGCTGACCTTCGCCGTCAAGGACCTGTTCGACGTGGCCGGCTACCCCACCGGCGGCGGCAATCCGCACGTGCTGGCGCGCTCCGGCATCAAGACGGTGACCGCGCCCACGGTGCAGAAGCTGCTCGATGCCGGCGCGATGTTCGTCGGCAAGTCGCATACCGACGAGCTGGCCTTCTCGATGAACGGCCAGAACGCGCACTACGGCGGCCCGGTCAACGGCGGCGCGCCCGATCGCGTGACGGGCGGTTCGTCGTCCGGGTCGGCCTCGGCGGTGTCCAACAAGCTGTGCGACTTCGCGCTCGGCACGGACACCGGCGGCTCCGTGCGCGCCCCGGCCAGCCACTGCGGCCTGTTCGGCATCCGCCCTTCGCATGGCCGTATCTCGCTCCAGCACTGCATGCCGCTGTGCGAGACGCTCGATACCTGCGGCTTCTTCGCCCGTGACATCGGCACCTTCGCCCGCGTGGCGGACGTGCTGTTCGGCAAGGATGCCGATCCGCTGCCGGCCCGGCCCCGCCTGCTGCTGGCATCGGACTTGTTCGAATTGCCGACGCCCGAAGCCCGCGCCGCGCTGGCGCCCACGGTGGCGCGCATCGAGGCCGTGCTGGGCCGTGCGACCCCGGTGGACGTGGCCGACCGCCCGCTGTCCGACCTGTACTGGGCCTTCCGCTACGTGCAGGGCTGGGAAGCCTGGCAGGCCGATGGCGCGCTGATCGAGAACTACGGCCTGCAGATGGGCCCGGACGTGGCCGCGCGCTTCGTGTTCAGCAAGGGGGTCACCGAGGCCCAGTTCGAGCAGTCCAGCGCGGTGCGCCGCGAGTTCACCGCCCACCTGGGCCGCCTGCTCGGCCATGACGGCGTGCTGGTGCTGCCGACCATGCCGGACATCGCCCCGCTGCGCAACGCCGCCGGCGAGACGCTGGAGGACTACCGCACCGCCGCCGCCCATACGCTGTGCCTGACGCCGCTGTCTGGCTTCCCGCAACTGAGCCTGCCGCTCTCCAGCCGCGCCGGCGCGCCGCTCGGCATTTCCCTGCTCGGCCCGAAGGGCAGCGACCGCAGCCTGATCGCCCTGGCGGAGACGCTGATGACGGCGCTGGTATGATCCGGCGCGCCGCCGCCCCCAATCGCCCCTCTATATAGATATAGCTATGCCCCGACTCCGCATCACCGCCGCCGGCCAGACCTTCCTGGCCGACACCCACCCGGACGCCCCCGAGACCGTCGCCGCCTTCCTGACGCTGCTGCCCTACCGCCAGAAGCTGATCCACGTGCGCTGGAGCGGCGAAGGCTGCTGGATTCCGCTCGGCGAATTCAAGCTGGGCGTCGGCTTCGAGAACCACACCAGCCACCCGTCCGTGGGCGACATCCTGTTCTACCCGGGCGGCTACAGCGAAACCGAGATCATCCTGGCCTACGGCAGCTGCTGCTTCGCCAGCAAGATGGGCCAGCTGGCCGGCAACCACTTCCTGACCATCGTCGAGGGCCGGGAGAACCTCCGCGCGCTCGGCACCAAGGTGCTCTGGGAGGGCGCGCAGGACGTGGTCTTCGAACTAGCCGACTAGGGCCGCAACCCTCCCGACGGGGGAGATGCTTCCCGATGGACGACCGCATATCGTCGCGTGACGCGCGCCGTGGCCCTGCCGCACCGGGGCCAGCGAGATGACGCGATGACATCGTCTTGTCGGGAAGAATCATGCAGACATCGCAATTCATGCGCGCACCGGCCATCGGCTCGCGCCGCAGCGGCGCGTTCCATGTGCGCCGACTCGGGTCCGCGCTGCTCGTGCGCGCGTTGCTCTGGCTCTGCTTCGGCGGGCTGGGGGCGCTGCTCCTGCTCTTCTCGCGCGGCAAGCCCAGCCCGATCGTCCTCGGCGCCGGCTTCTTCGGCCTGCTGATCCTGTTCGAATGGTCCTGGGGCCGGCACGCGCCGCTGCGCAAGCCGCTGCTGACGGTGGATGCCGGCGGCATCGGCTCCACGGCCTTCCCGCGCCGTCGCCCGCACCTGCGCTGGGCCGAGATTGCCGCCGTGGCGGTGCGCAACCTGCGCGGCGGTCCCGTGATCGAGGTCTTTCCCAAGCCCGTGCCGGGCGCCCGGCGACGGACCCCGGCATCGTTCAAGATCCGGCTGGCGCTGATGCGCGAGGCAGACCAGCAGCTTGCCCAGGCACTGGTCACCCATCACATGCGTACGGCCGGCGTCACGGTCAACAACACGCTGGCTGCCGAGCAAGCCTTCCGGGCCGAGATGCAGGCGCTGCCACACACCTGGGGCCTCTACGCGCTGATCGCCCTCAACGTGGCGATCTGGCTGTTCACGCTCACGCACGGCGCCACGCTCGATGCCACGGCGCCCGCCCGGTTGGTCGAATGGGGCGGCAATCTCGCCGTGCTGGTCCAGGAGGGTCAGTGGTGGCGACTGCTGACGGCCACCTTCCTGCACAGCAGCCTCAAGCACATCGGCGCCAACATGCTGGTGCTGTTCGTGCTCGGCAAGCATGTGGAGCGGTTCTACGGCACGCGCGGCTTCCTGCTGATCTATCTCGGCGCGGGGCTGGTGGGCAGCGCCCTGAGCCTGCATTTCGGGGCGCAGACGGCGGTGTCGGTCGGGGCGTCGGGCGCCGTGTTCGGCGTGGGCGGCGCGCTGCTGGCCGGGGTGCTGCGCCATCGCCGGCTGCTGCCCGAGGGCATCCATCGGCAACTGACGACCGACGCGGCGGTCATGATCGGCTACTCGCTGGTGCAGGGCTTCCTGTCGACCCGGGTGGACAACGCCGGGCACGTGGGCGGCCTGATCGGCGGCGCGCTGATCGCGCTGTGCCTGCCGGTGCGGCTGGACCCCGCCCGCTACGCCCGCAAGCTGCGGCGCGGCCTGGCGCTGGCCGCAGCCGTCGCCGCCGTGCTGGTGGTGGGCACCGCCGCGCTGGCACCGCGCGTGCCCCAGGCCATGCGCGACGGCCTGGCCGCCAGCCGCCAGATCGAGCGCGCCCAAAAGACCTTCATGACCGCCTTCCAGGGTATGCAGGCCGACAATGCGGCGACCAAGGCCGGCCGGATGACGCCCGAGGAAGCGGACGACCGCAGCCGGACCGTGCACGCCCCGGCGCTCGATCAGGCCGTGTCGGAACTGGTCCGCATCACGCTGCCGCCGGGCGACCCGCGCGCGCCGCTGGTGCAGGACATGACGCTGCTGGCCGACCTGCTGCGCGAAATGGCCCGCATGCCGTCGGTGAAGGACCCCCGCACCGGCAAACCCGTGGCCGCCGATCCCCGCCGAGCAGCGCAGATCGCGGTGGACATCGTGCGGCTGACCGCCCAAATGAAAAAGCGCCAGTCGTAACCGGCGCTTTTTCTTCTCCCCCGGGGATCACCCCGCCTCCCCTGCCATCAACCTGCCATCACCCCGCTGCCGCCCTCGGGCGGCTTCACGCGGAACCACGCCGCGTACAGCGCCGGCAGGAACAGCAGCGTCAGCACCGTGGCGATGATCAGCCCGCCCATGATGGCGGCCGCCATCGGCCCCCAGAAGGTGGAGCGCGAGAGCGGGATCATCGCCAGCACCGCCGCCGCGGCGGTCAGGATGATCGGCCGGAAACGGCGCACCGCCGACTCGACGATGGCCTGCCACGGCGGCACCCCGGCGCTGATGTCCTGCTCGATCTGGTCCACCAGGATCACCGAGTTGCGGATGATCATGCCCAGCAGCGCCGTGATGCCAAGCTGCGCGACAAACCCCATCGGCGCGCGCAGCAGCAGCAGCGTGGCGGCGGCGCCGATCAGCCCGAGCGGGCCGGTCAGGAACACCATCACCGAACGCGAGAAGCTGTGCAATTGCAGCATCAGCAGCGTGAAGATCAGGAAGATGCACAGCGGCAGCTGCGCGGCGATGGACGCGCCCGCCTTGCCGCTCTCCTCCTCGGCCCCGGCCACGGTGATCAGGTAGCCCGGCGGCAGGTCCGCGCGCAGCTTGTTGAGCTGCGGGTTGACCTGCGCGGTCACGGTCGGACCCTGGATGCCATCCACCACATCGGCCTGCACGGTGATGCCGAAGTCGCGGTTCTCGCGCCAGATCACACCCGGCTCGGACTTCAGCGTCACGCGCGCCACCTGCGTCAGCGGCACCGCGCGGCCGGTGTTGGTCGGCACCAGCACGTTGGCCATGTCGGACATCGCGTCCCGCTCGTTCTTCGGCGTGCGCATGATGATGTCGATCAGCTTGTCGGCGTCGCGGTACTGGCCCACCGGCACGCCGGTCAGCACGGCCTGCGTGGCACGGGCGATGGCGTTGGTGGTCACGCCCAGCGCGCGCGCCTTGTCCTGGTCGATCTCCAGGCGCAGCATCTTGACGTTCTCGTTCCAGTTGTCGTTCACGCCCACCGTGTTCGGATTGGCGGCCATGATCGCGCGGACCTGGTCGGCGATCTTGCGCACACCGGCGGCGTCTGGCCCGATCACCCGGAACTGCACCGGGTACGCCACCGGCGGCCCGTTCGGCAGCAGCTTCACGCGGCCCCGCAGCTGCGGGAACTGGGTGGCGAGCACCTCGATCACGCGCTTGCGCAGCGCGTCGCGCGCCTCCACGCTGACCGGCATCACAATCACCTGCGCCACGTTGCTCTGCGGGAAGATCTGGTCCAGCGGCAGGTAGAAGCGCGGCGCGCCGGTGCCGACGAAGGTGGTCAGGCTGTCCACGGCCTTGTCGCGCCGCATGGCGGTCTCGAAGCGCTTGGCCTCGGCCTCCATCTGCGCGAAGCTGGTGCCCTCGGGCATCCACAGCTCCACCATCAGCTCGGGCCGGCTCGAATCCGGGAAGAACTGCTTCTCGACGAACTTGAACGCCCACAGGCCCAGCGCGAAGCTGACCAGCGTGACGGCGATCACGGTCTTGCGCCACGTCACGCACCAGTTCACCAGATACCGGAAGCGCGCGTAGAACGGCGTGTCGAACACCTCGTGATGGCCGCCGTCGCTGGCGCGGGTCTTGAGCAGCAGGTAGCCGAGGTAGGGCGTGAAGTACACCGCCGCCAGCCACGACAGCACCAGCGCCAGCGCCGTCACGGCAAAGATCGCAAAGGTGTACTCGCCCACGGTGGACTTGGCCAGCCCCACCGGCAGGAAGCCGGCCGCCGTGATCAGCGTGCCGGTCAGCATCGGCATGGCCGTGGAGGTGTAGGCGAAGGTGGCCGCCTCCATCTTGGAGAAGCCTTCCTCCAGCTTGCGCACCATCATTTCCACGGCGATGATCGCGTCGTCCACCAGCAGCCCGAGCGCCACGATCAGCGCCCCGAGCGAGATCTTGTGCAGGCCGATGCCGAAGATGTTCATGAACAGGAACGTCACGGCCAGCACGAGCGGGATGGTCAGCGCCACCACCAGCCCGGGGCGCACGTCGATCCGCAGCGGCCTGGTATGCAGCCCCAGCGCGATGAAGCTGACTGCCAGCACGATCACCACGGCCTCGATCAGCACGTGCACGAACTCGCCCACCGAGCGCTTGACCGCTTGTGGCTGATCCTGCACCTGGTCCATCTCGATGCCCATCGGCAACTGGCCGCGCAGGCCATCGGTCACGCGGCGCAGTTCCTGGCCCAGCGCGATGATGTCCCCGCCTTTCTCCATCGAGATACCGAGCCCGATCACATCCTTGCCGTTGAAGCGCATGCGGCTGGCGGGCGGGTCGATATAGCCGCGATAGACGTGGGCGATGTCGCCCAGCCGGATGTTGGCGATGCCGTTGGGCCCGCGCAGCACCAGGTTCTCCAGGTCCTGCACATCGCCCAACTGGCCGGTCACGCGGACCTGGAGGTTGTCGGTCGGCGTGACCAAAACGCCACTCCCGGTGGGATTGTTCTGCTCCGAGATCTGGTTGGCGATGGCGTTGATGTCGAGCCCAAGCTGCGCGAAGCGCGTCTGGTTGAACTCGATATAGAGCTTCTCGTCCTGCAGGCCGAGCAGCGTGACCTTGGCCACGGCGGGCACGCGCAGCAGCGCCTGGCGCACGAGGTCGGCGTACTCGCGCAGCTCCTTGTAGTTGAAGCCATCTGCCGAGAGCGCGTAGATCGAGCCGTAGACATCGCCGAATTCATCGTTGAAGAACGGGCCGCGCACGCCCTGCGGCAGGGTCTGGGCGATGTCCCCGATCTTCTTGCGCACGGTGTACCAGATCTGCGCGGTGTCCTTGGCCGGCGAGTTATCGGCCAGCTGGAAGATCACCGTGGTCTCGCCCGGCTTGGAGAAGCTGCGGATCTTGTCGGCGTACGGCACTTCCTGAAGCTGCCGTTCGATCTTGTCAGTCACCTGCACCGCGATCTGCTCGGCCGTGGCGCCGGGCCAGTAGGCCTGCACCACCATCACGCGGAAGGTGAACGGGGGGTCTTCGTCCTGACCCAGCTGGAAGAAGGCCAGCAGGCCGCCGATCAGCAGCACCACCAGCAGGTAGCGGGTCAGCGGCTGGTGCTCGAGCGCCCAGCGCGACAGGTTGAAGCGCGAATGTTCCATCGGTCAGCCCTTGCTGCCGGCGGCGGCGCCCGGGTTGGACGCCGGGTTGGACGCCGGCTTGGCCGACTGGGCCGGCTGGGCGGACGTGGCGTTCTGCATCGGCTTGACCTTCTGGCCCGGCTGCAACAGGTGCACGCCGGCCGTGACGATGGTCTGGCCCGGCGCCAGCCCCTGGCGCACCTCGATCTCATTGCCCTGCGGGTCTCCCAGCGTCACCGGCACCGGCTTGACCGTGCCCGTGCCGCCGCTGGCCGCACCCTGGTAGATCCACACCTGATTGGTGCCGCGGTCCTGCAGCAGCGCGGTCAGCGGGATGCGGATGGCGGCGGACTCGCCGGTACGGGTAAAGGTGACCACGGCGGTCATGCCGAAGCGCAGGTCGGCGGGCGGGTTGGGCACGCTGACGCGCGTCGGGTAGGTGCGGGTGACCGGATCGGCGGCGCCGGAAATCTCGCGCACGCGGCCCGGCAGCGGGCGGTCCGGCTCGGCCCAGGTGCGCACGGTCACATCGGCGATGCCGCGCAGCATGTCCACCTGATCCTCGGGCAGGCCGATGGCGACCTCCTTCTCGGCGATCTGTGCCACGCGGATCACCGACTGGCCCGCCGTAACCACCTGGCCGACCTCGGCATCGACAGCCGTCACCACGCCATCCGCATCGGCGGCGAGCACGGCGTAGCCGGTCTGGTTGCTCTGGTTGCGGAGGTTGGCCTGGGCCTGCTCCAGCCGCGAGGCGGCGGAATCGTAGGTGGCCTGGCGCCGGCTTAGCTCGGCGGCACTGATGAAGTTCTTGGCGGCCAGGTCCCGGTAGCGTTTCAGGTCGGAGTCGGCCAGATCGCGGTCGGTCTTGGCGGCATCGAACTGGGCGCGCGCCGAGGCCTCGGCCAGCGCCAGGTCGGTCGGGTCGAGGCGGGCCAGCGGCTGGCCCTTCCTGACGCTCGCGCCCACGTCCACCAGACGGGCCGATATCTTGCCGGGCACGCGGAAGCCCAGGCGCGACTCCACGCGCGGCCGCACCTCGCCCGAGAACTCGAAAGCAGTCTTCCCGGCACCCGAATGCAGTTGCAGCAGCCGCACGGGCCGCACGGCCTCCACCGGCTCCGCCTTCTTCCCACAGCCGGACAGCCCGGCCAGGAGCGCCAGCGTCGCCACGGTCACCATGGCGGCCATGGCGGCCCTCGGCGTCCGGCGGGGCCCGGCGGGCATCGGGGAAACATCAACGTCGGCGGCCGCAACATCCGGCCTGGCATAAGGCACTGGCATGGGTTAAGCGTCTTGAGTCGGTGGAACGTCGGAACAAGCTGGAGACTGCGGGGAGCAGCCAGTGGGGAAAGCGTCTCGCGGCGGACAACGCTGCGGTGCCTGCCGGAGAATAAATAACTGGCCGGTCAGTAATATAGCGAGCGGCCCCGAGTGCGTCAAACGCCGGGCGACGAAGGGGCCAAAACTCGGTGCGAATGGCGAGCCCCGGGGCTGAGCCCGGTTGGGCCGATGTTACAATTTGGCGCTTTCGCGGACCTGCCCCGGTCCGTATGGCCCCACCAGACAGTATTCATAAGAGATTGGCGTGACGCCCGATCAGTATTGCCAGGACAAGGCCGCCCCAGGCGGCTCCCTCCCCTATTACAGCTTCCTGTTCCTCCCGCCCGAACGCCGCCACGCCATCACGGCGCTGCACGCCTTCCGCCGCGAGGTGGAGGCCATCATCGACGAGAGCCACGATGCTGGCGTGGCCCACCAGCGGCTGGACTGGTGGCGCGGTGAACTGCGCCGCCTCTATGACGGTCAGCCGTCACATCCGGTCACGCAGGCCCTGCAGCCCCATATTGCCCCGTGCGGCCTGCCGCAATCCGAATTTTCTGACGTACTGGACGGCCTGGAGATGGATCTGACCCAGACCCGCTACCTGGACGAAGCCGGTTTGAAACGCTACTGCCAGTGCGCCGGCGGTGCCGTGGGCGTGCTGTCGGCCCGGGCGCTGGGGTTTTCCGATCCGCGCACGCTGGACTTCGCGCGCCAGCTGGGGCTGTCGATGCAGCGCGCGACCATCGTCCGCGACGTGGGCGAGGATGCCCGCCAGGGCCGCATCTACCTGCCGGTGGATACGCTCCAGCGCCACGAGGTGCCAGCCGCCGACATCCTGCAGTCCCGCCACTCCGAGCGCTTCGTGGCCCTGATGGGCGAGCAGGCCGAGGTGGCCCGCACGCTCTACCGCGAGGCGCTGGCGCTGCTGCCGCGCCAGGACCGCCGCGCCCAGCGCGCCGCGCTGGTCATGGCGGCCCTCTCCCATGCCCAGCTCGACGAGATCGAGGCCAGCCAGTTCCAGGTGCTGACGCAGCGCATCGCGCTGACACCGATGCGCATGCTCTGGATCGCCTGGAAGACCTGGCTGCGCAACCGCTGAACCCCATCGAACCGCACCGATCCTGACCCCGCTCCCGCTCCAAACCATGACTACCGCACTTGCCTCGCTCGGCCAATCCATCCTCGACCGCGCCGCCGCGCTCGCCGCCCACTCCGATATGGAGGACGGGCTGACCTGCGCGTACCTCACGCCGGCGCATCGCCGGGCGCAGGCGCAGCTGGTGCAGTGGATGGAGGCCGCCGGCATGGCAGTGCGCGTGGACGCCATCGGCAATGTGATTGGCCGGTATGCGGCCGATCCGGCCGTGGCCGCGCCGAAGGTGCTGATGACCGGCTCCCACTTCGACACCGTGCGCAACGGCGGGCGGTATGACGGGCGGCTCGGCATCCTGCTGCCGATTGCGGTGGTGGGCGCGCTCAACGCGGCGGGTATCCGGCTGCCGTATCACTTCGAGATCGTCGGCTTCGCCGAGGAGGAAGGGCTGCGCTTCAAGACCAGCTTCCTGGCCAGCAGCGTGCTGGCGGGCCGCTTCGACCCGGCCCTGCTGGACCGCGCGGACCCGGACGGCGTAACCATGCGCGAGGCGCTGGCCCAGTCCGGCCTGCCCGGCGCCGGCAGCCTGGACGCCCTGCGCGCCGCGGCGGTCGATCCGGCCACGCTGGCGGGGTTCGTCGAAGTGCATATCGAGCAGGGCCCGGTGCTGCTGAACCGCGACCTGGCGCTCGGCATCGTCACCCAGATCGCGGGCAGCAGCCGTTTCCAGGTGCGCGTGGAGGGGCTGGCCAGCCATGCCGGCACCACGCCGATGGACATGCGGCGCGATGCCGCCGCCGGCGCCGCCGAGATGATCCTGCTGGTGGAGTCGCGCTGCGCGCAGGTGCCGACGCTGGTCGGCACGGTGGGCCAGCTCCAGGTGCCGAATGGCTCCAGCAACGTGATTCCGGCCGCGTGCGTGTTCTCGATGGACATCCGCGCCGGCGAGGACGGCATCCGCGAAGCCGCCATCACCGACATCGTGATGGGCATCGAGCGGATCGCGGCGCGCCGTGGCCTGACCGCCACCGTCGAACGGGTCACGCCGGTCAACAACGCGCCGTGCGCGCGCTGGCTGATGGATCAGTTCGGCGCGGTACTGCGCAAGCGCGGGCTGGAGGCCTTCGAGCTGCCGTCCGGCGCCGGCCATGACGCGATGATGATGCAACGCATGACCGACGTGGCGATGCTGTTCGTGCGCTGCGGCAACGGCGGTATCAGCCACAACCCGCTGGAAACCATCACCGTGGAAGATGCCCAGCTGGCAGCCGAGGTATTCGTGGATTTCCTGCGACATTTCCGGCCGCAGGACTGACCGATAGCGGGAAACCGGGCGGTCAGCCGCCCTCGTACATCTCGCGGCCGAGGTCGTGGAGATTCTTGCGCAGGGTCTTGCGCTCGTCGGGCGAAAGCTTGGGATGCCCGCCCGGCGGGCCCTGGCGGCCGGCACGGTCGGCCATGTCGCGCTCCGTACGGTACTTTTCGGCACGGGTGCGGGCCTCGCGCTGGTCCAGGCGCTCCCCGCCGCCCGGCTTGCCCGGCACGGCGGGGGTGGGCGCACCGCCGCTGGCGTGGCCCGGCTGGCCGGGGCGAAGCAGTTGCGCCATGCCCGCCGACTGCGCCTGCGCAAGCGCTGGCAGCAGTACGATGAGCATGGCCGCGCCGGCATGGCAAGCCGCCCGCGCGCACGCCGTGCGGTGCAGGGTATGTCCGTGCCGGTTTTGCTTCACTTTCATTGGATAATGGCGATCTTGACAGTGGTCGCACATCCGCCTGGAGGACGACGCAGGCACTATGCCAACGCCTTCGTCAGAGAGATGGGACGCCCCTTGGTCACCGTGAATTCCCGTCGCGCCAAATCGGCATCGGGATACGGTCTGCGGAGTGTAATTGCACAAAAGATGCACGCCGCCATACCACAGGGTAAAGTATGTAACGTTTTGTTAAGCCATTTTGAGCGAAAGCGTAAGTCGCTAAGATACCGCCATGGAAAATACCAGCCACAAGATTCTCGTCGTGGACGACGACCCGCGCCTGCGTGACCTGCTGCGCCGCTACCTTGGCGAGCAGGGGTTCACGGTGCTGGTGGCGGAAAACGCCACCGCCATGAACAAGCTCTGGCTGCGCGAGCGGTTTGACCTGCTGGTGCTGGACCTGATGATGCCGGGCGAGGATGGCCTGTCCATCTGCCGCCGCCTGCGCGGCGCCAACGACCAGACCCCGATCATCATGCTGACCGCCAAGGGCGAGGACGTGGACCGCATCGTCGGCCTGGAAATGGGCGCCGATGACTACCTGCCCAAGCCGTTCAACCCGCGCGAGCTGATCGCGCGCATTCACGCCGTGCTACGCCGCAAGGGCCCCGCCGAAGTGCCGGGCGCCCCGTCGGAGACGCCCGAGACCTTCGCCTTCGGCGATTTCGTGCTGAACCTGGCCACCCGCACGCTGACCAAGAACGACGAGGAAATCACGCTCACCACGGGCGAGTTCTCGGTGCTCAAGGTGTTCGCGCGGCATCCGCGCCAGCCGCTCTCGCGCGAGAAGCTCATGGAAATGGCCCGCGGCCGCGAATACGAAGTATTCGACCGCAGCCTGGACGTGCAGATCTCGCGCCTGCGCAAGCTCATCGAACCGGACCCGGGCAACCCCCGCTTCATCCAGACGGTCTGGGGCCTGGGCTACGTCTTCATTCCCGATGGCGTGAAGTAGTCCCGGTTCGTCCGCAGTCAGCATCGTGGCGACCGCTCTCGGCCGTACCGCAACGCGGTTCTTTGGTTCGCTGTTCTGGCGCACCTTCATGCTGATCGCCCTCCTGCTGGCGATCTCGCTGGGGATCTGGTTCCAGAGCTACCGGCTCTTCGAACGCGCGCCGCGCGCCCAGCAGATCGCCATGCAGGTGGTCAGCGTGGTCAAGCTCACGCGCGCGGCCCTGCTCTATTCCGACCCGGCGCGGCGGCGTTTCCTGCTGCTCGACCTGGTGCAGAACGAGGGCATCAAGGTCTATCCGCGCGAGAAGGACGACGACTTCGCCGCGCCCACCGCCAACCCCTTCCTGACCCAGCTGGTGCAGCAGGAGATTCGCGGGCGGCTGGGCGAGGACACCGTGCTCGCCACCACCGTCAACGACATTCCGGGCGTGTGGGTCAGCTTCGAGATCGAGGGGGACGACTACTGGGTCGCCATCAGCCCGGAGCGCTTCGAGCGCGTGCCGGGCATCCAGTGGCTGTGGTGGAGTATCGCCGCGCTGCTGCTGTCGATCATCGGCGCGGCCTTCATCACGGCGCGCGTGAACTACCCGCTCAAGCGGCTGGCCAACGCGGCGCGCCAGATCGGCACGGGCGGCGATCCGCCGCCGCTGCGCGAGCACGGCGCCAGCGAGGTGGCCCAGGCCAACCGCAGCTTCAACCAGATGGTGCGGGACCTGCGCCAGCTCGACGACGACCGCGTGGTCATGCTGGCCGGCATCTCCCACGACCTGCGCACCCCGCTCACCCGGCTGCGGCTCGAGACCGAGATGTCGCCGGTGGACAACATCACGCGCGACGCCATGATCGCCGACATCGAGCAGATGGACGCCATCATCGGCCAGTTCCTCAACTACGCCCGCCCCGGCCAGGAAATGGTGGAGCCGGTGGATCTCTCCGCGCTGGTGCAGGACGCCGTGGGCGTCTATGCGGCGCACGACGATGTGCGCGTGCACGTGCGCGCCAACGGCCCGGTCATGGCGGTGGCCAACCGCATGGAGATCCAGCGCATCCTGGACAACCTGGTGGAGAACGCGCGCCGCTACGCCAAGGACGAGGAAAGCGGCATGGCCGAGGTGGAGATCTCCACCCGGCTCGATGACAAGGATGCCGTGCTGACCGTGGCGGACAACGGCCCCGGCGTGCCCGATGCGCAGCTCTCGCTGCTGACGCGCCCGTTCTACCGGCTCGACAGCGCCCGCAGCGAGGCCAAGGGCGCGGGGCTGGGCATGTCCATCGTCAACCGCATCCTCCAGCGTAACGGCGGGCGGCTGGTGCTGGCCAATCGGCCGCCGCCCAAGACCGGGCTGGTGGTGCGCGCCTGCTTCCGGCGCGCATGATGGGGCACTCCCCGCCCCGGCTGACAGGTTTTCGACAGCATTTGATAGCAGATTGAAAGGCAGTTGACAGGGCATTGACAGCCCGGCGGCGCACACTGGCGGCCATTGCGATCCCACAACATGTCGCCGGCCGCACCGGCGCTGACCGAGAGACAGCCATGTCCAGCACCGCCTCCGCGCCGGCTTCCCAGCACAGCGCCCGTACCGTGTTCCGCGTCGTCAGCGGCAACTTCCTCGAAATGTACGATTTCATGGTGTACGGCTTCTACGCCGCCGCCATCGCCCGTACGTTCTTCCCGAGCGGCAACGAATTCGCCTCGCTGATGCTCTCGCTGGCCACCTTCGGCGCCGGCTTCCTGATGCGTCCGCTCGGCGCCATCATTCTCGGCGCCTACATCGACCACCACGGCCGCCGCAAGGGTCTGATTCTCACGCTGATCCTGATGGCGATGGGCACGCTGCTGATTGCGCTGGTGCCCGGCTACGCGTCGATCGGCGTGGCCGCCCCGCTGCTGGTGCTGGCGGGCCGGCTGCTGCAGGGGTTCTCGGCCGGCGTGGAACTGGGCGGGGTATCGGTCTACCTGGCCGAGATCGCCAAGCCGGGCCAGAAAGGCTTCTACGTGGCGTGGCAGTCGGCCAGCCAGCAGGTGGCGGTGATCTTCGCCGGGCTGCTGGGCGTGATCCTGCACGCCACGCTGGCGCCGGCACAGATGGACAGCTGGGGCTGGCGCGTGCCGTTCCTGGTCGGCTGCCTGATCGTGCCGTTCCTGTTCATGATCCGGCGCTCGCTGGAGGAAACCGAAGCCTTCCGCACCCGCAAGCACCAGCCGACCATGCGCGAGATCTACCGCTCGATGCTCGACAACTGGGGCATCATCCTCGCCGGCTGCATGATGGTGGTGATGACCACGGTGTCGTTCTACATGATCACCGCCTACACGCCGACCTTCGGCAAGACCGTGCTCAAGCTTGGCGACGTGGACAACCTCGTCGTGACGATGTGCGTGGGGCTCTCCAACTTCATCTGGCTGCCGCTGATGGGCGCCGTCTCCGACCGCGTGGGGCGCAAGCCGCTGCTGGTGATCTTCACCATCGCCACCCTGCTCACCGCCTACCCGGCCGTGTCCTGGCTGGTGGCCGAGCCCTCCTTCGGCCGCCTGCTGATGGTGGAACTGTGGCTCTCGTTCCTGTACGGCAGCTACAACGGGGCGATGGTGGTCACGCTGGCCGAGGTGATGCCGCCGGCGGTGCGCACGGCGGGCTTCTCGCTGGCCTACAGCCTGGCCACGGCGCTGTTCGGCGGCTTCACGCCGGCCATCTCCACCTACCTGATCCACGAAACCGGCAACAAGGCCGCGCCGGGCCTGTGGCTGACGTTCGCCGCCGCCTGCGGGCTGGTGGCCACGCTGGTCATCTTCCGCACGCGCCGCCTGCAGGGCGCCCTGCGCGCCGCCTGATACGTACGGCCTGATACGGCCCCGACCCGATCGCCGCCACAAGATGAAACTTTTGTGGCGGCTTTCGTCATGTGCGTCCGCACATGGCATACTCGCCATTCGTCTTTGGCGCGCGCTGTGCAGGGAAAGGCCGATGCCTATCGGTCTCTTTGAGACAATCAATTGGCCCTGCGCGTATCGGACAGGTCATAATCTGGCTTTGTTGCGATGCCGTATCGTGGCGTTCTGCAGTCCCGTGCTGCCCCACCCCGCCCGGCGTGTCGCGTGCGTTACTCTGTTCAACCGTATCAGGAGAAGTTGATGAAGACCGTTGGTGACAAGATCGAATCGTTCCAAATCGTTGGCGTGAAGCCGGGTTTCAACAACCACGAAGAGAATGGCCAGTCGGCTTTCGAAGACATCACCGAGAAGTCGTTCGAAGGCAAGTGGAAAATCATCTACTTCTACCCGAAGGACTTCACCTTCGTCTGCCCGACCGAAATCGTGGCCTTCGCCAAGCTGAACGACGACTTCGCCGATCGCGACGCGATCGTGCTGGGCGGCTCGACCGACAACGAATTCGTGAAGCTGGCATGGCGCCGTGAACACAAGGACCTGAACAAGCTGAACCAGTGGCAGTTCGCCGACGTGACCGGCTCGCTGGTGGACCAGCTTGGCGTGCGTGACAAGGCTGCCGGCGTGGCCCTGCGCGCCACGTTCATCGTCGATCCGGACAACGTGATCCAGCACGTGTCGGTGAACAACCTGAACGTCGGCCGTAGCCCGGACGAAGTCCTGCGTATTCTGGACGGCCTGCAAACGGACGAGCTGTGCCCGTGCAACCGCGCTGTCGGCGGCGCCACGCTGTAATTTGTTTGACCTGCCAACCGCCCTGCCCGGGCGGACCGGCGCGCGCGGAAGTGGCCGATACGGCGCTTCCGCGTCAAAGCCCGCAAATGCGGGTTTTTTGAGCCCTGGACGATAGGAGAAATAAATGGAATTCCTCAGCACGATTAAGAACCTGATTCCCGACTACGCGAAGGACATCCGCCTGAATGTGGATGGCACGATCGCGCGCTCGTCGCTGGAAGGCAATGACGCCGTGGGCGTGGCACTCGCCGCCGCCTTCGCCGCCAAGAGCAAGATCATCGTCGATGCCATCCGCAATGCGAACGTGCTGTCGCCCGAGGAAGTCACCGCCGCCCAGACGGCTGCGGCGCTGATGGGCATGAACAATGTCTGGTATCCGTACATCGAGATGGCCGAGGACCCGGACCTGTCGAGCCAGCCCGCCGGCCTGCGCATGAACGCCTACGCTACCCATGGTGGCGTGGACAAGCGCCGCTTCGAGATGTACGCACTGGCCGCGTCGATCATCGGCAAGTGCCATTTCTGCGTGAAGTCGCACTATCAGTTGCTGAAGACCGAGCAAGGCATGAGCGCGCAGCAGCTGCGCGACGTGGGCCGCATCGCCGCCGTGATCGGGGCTGCCGCCAACGTGATCGCCGCCGAATAAGGCTTGCCGGGCAGGCATTGCCCGCGTGGCCGGGAAGACCTGCCGCCACCGCAAGGGGCGGCAGGTTTTTTTCTTCGATGTCAATACGCTGGGCGGCATGTTGTCTGACACGCAAACAGGCGATCGGGAACCATGCACTTGTGCCTCGACCGGCCTACAATCCACGCAAGGACACGGATACCAGAGGCCATGAGTACCTTGCCTTCGCATACCTCCCCCCGTTTTCGCTTCCGCCTGGCGGCAGCGTACGACTGGGGCGACATCGCCGCGGTCACGCAGCAAGCCTATGGGCAATACGAGCTTGCGATCATGGAAGATTGCCGCGCCTCGTTCCAGCGCGGCATGCAGTCCGTGCTGGCCGCCAAGGACAATCCCGACATGGAATGGTGGGTCGCCGAGAGCGACCACGGCATCAGCGGCGCCGTGCTGTTCTGCCATCCGGGCGCCACGCTGCCCGCGCTGGACGACAGCACCGTGACGCTGACGCAGCCCGAGGCACGGCTGCTGTCGGTCAGCCCGCAGGCGCGTGGCCAGGGGCTGGGACATCGGCTGATGCAGATCTGCATCCAGCGGGCGCGGGATATCGGCGCCAGTACGCTGGTGGTGCGCACCATGCCCGAGATGGCCTCCGCCAACAAACTGTGCCAGCAGATGGGCTTCCAGAAGCGGACCGAAGCCGGCGCTCGCAGCGGCGCCATGGCGCGCCTGAACGACTACACCTTCGCGATCCTGCCCGAGGACGCACCGCCCCCCGTCTGACCGCGCAGTTTCTTCAATCCTGGGCGTCGCCAGTCTTGCGGTAGATCAGCACCGCGGCCTGCGCGACGATGCCCTCTTCGCGGCCTTCGAACCCCAGCTTCTCGTTGGTCTTCGCCTTCACGTTACAGCGCGTGACGGGCAGGCCAAGGTCTTCCGCGAGATTCGCCACCATGCCGCCGATATGCGGCGCCAGTTTTGGCTTTTGTGCGATGACCGTGGCATCCACGTTGCCGATCTCGAAACCGGCCTCTCGCACCCGCCGGGCCGCCTCGCGCAACAGCACGCGGCTGTCGGCACCGGCGAAATTCGGGTCCGTATCGGGAAAATGCCGGCCGATGTCACCCAATGCGGCGGCACCGAACAGCGCGTCGGTCACGGCGTGCAGCAGCGCGTCGGCATCGGAATGGCCGAGCAGGCCACGGTCATGCGGAATGTCCACGCCACCCAGGATCAGCTTGCGGCCCGGCACCAGGGCGTGTACGTCATAGCCCTGGCCAATGCGGATATCGAACGGATTCAATGCGACTCCTCTGAAAAATGCTTAACGGTCGGCCGGCGAGGCTGCCGGCGCGAGCAGGATGTCCGCCAGCGCGAAATCCTCGGGGTAGGTGACCTTGAAATTGCGCAGCGAGCCGTTGACCAGGCGCGGATGCAGGCCCAGGCGCTCGATCGCGCTGGCCTCGTCGGTCACCACGGCGCCGGCGGCCAGCGCCTCCTGCAGCGCCTGGCGCAGTACACCCACGCGGAACATCTGCGGCGTCTGCGCCTGCCAGAGGCCCTCGCGCGGCACCGTGGAGCCGATCCGCACGCCAACCTGGGTGCCTGCGTCCGCCCGCTTGAGCGTATCGGGCACCGGCACCGCCAGAATGCCGCCGATGGCCGCATCGGCCTCGTCGTCGGCCTCCACGGCGCGGATCAGCGTGTCGATCATGGCCGGGGTCAGCCCCGGGCGGGCGGCGTCGTGCACGAGCACCCAGTCGCTGTCCGTGGCGCCGAGCTGGGCCAGGTGATGCAGGCCGGCCAGCACCGAGGCGTGGCGCGTATCGCCGCCCACGAAGGCGGTATCGAAGCGCAGCCCCGCGAACGCCTCCGCGCCGAAGCGGGATTCCAGCGGCATGTCGTCCGGCGCCAGCACCAGCGCGGTGGCGCTGATGCGCTCGCAGGCGGAAAAGGCGGCCAGCGCGTGCCAGATCATCGGGTGGCCGGCCACGGTCTGGTATTGCTTGGCGACGTGGCCGCCGGCGCGGCTGCCGGTACCGGCACAGGGAATGAGGGCGAAGCGGCGAGCAGACACAGGATCGTGGGGCGAAGTCAGAATAAGACGGGCGGCGAACCGGCCGGTGCGCATTCTATAATACGGCCCTTGTCCACCGCCACGGAGTTCCGTTCCGGGGCCGGACCATGATGACGCACCCCCGCCCGCGCTGCCGGCGGGGCGCCGTCGTTTCGATCGCCCTTGCTGCCAATGCCTGACATCCACGCTGTCACATCCTTCGCCAACCTGTCGCTGGTCAAGCCCGGCATGCGTCACGCGGTGGCCGGCCTGACCGGCTCCGCCGACGCCCTGCTGGTGGCCGCCTACGCGCGCCAACACCAGGGCGCGCTGCCGATGCTGGCGGTGATGTGCGCCAACGCCACCGACGCCCAGCGCCTGGCCGAGGAAATCCCGTGGTTCGCGCCCGAATTGCGCGTGCGGCTGCTGCCAGACTGGGAAACGCTGCCCTACGACAGCTTCTCGCCGCACCAGGACCTGGTATCCGAGCGGCTGGCCACGCTGCACGACATCCAGACCGGCCAGTGCGACGTGATGCTGGTACCCGCCTCCACCGCGCTCTACCGGCTGGCGCCGCCGGCCTTCCTGGCCGCGTACACCTTCTTCTTCAAGCAGGGCGAGAAACTCGACGAAAGCGCGCTCAAGGCCCAGTTCACGCTGGCCGGCTACGAGCACGTCAGCGCGGTAATGCGCCCCGGCGAGTACAGCGTGCGCGGCGGGCTGATCGACCTCTTCCCGATGGGCTCGGCCCTGCCGTACCGGATCGACCTGTTCGGGGACGAGATCGAGACCATCCGCGCGTTCGACCCGGACACCCAGCGCAGCCTGTACCCGGTGAAGGAAGTGCGCCTGCTGCCGGGACGCGAGTTTCCGCTCGACGAAGCCGCCCGCACCGCCTTCCGGGGCCGCTGGCGCGAGGTGTTCGAGGGAGATCCGACCAAATCGCCGATCTACAAGGACATTGGCAACGGCGTGCCGTCTGCCGGTATCGAGTACTACCTGCCGCTGTTCTTCGAGGAGAGCGCCACCCTGTTCGACTACCTGCCCGCCGGCACACAGCTGGCCTTCGCGGGCAATATCGACGAGGCGATCCGCCGTTTCTGGGCCGATACCACCCAGCGCTACACCTTCATGCGGCACGACCGCGAACGCCCGCTGCTGCCGCCGGCGGACCTGTTCCTGTCCGAGGAGCAGTTCTTCGTGGCCGCCAAGCCGCTGGCGCGCGTGGTGCTGCAGCGCGAGGCCACGGCCGAGCAGAGTCCGTTCTCGGCCGCCCTGCCCGATGTCTCGGTCAACCGCCGCGCCGAAGACCCCTTGGTCAACCTCGAAGCCCTGCTGCTGAACAAGGCCACGCGCGTGCTGATGTGCGCCGACTCTGCCGGCCGGCGCGAGACGCTGATGCAGCTCTTCGCCGAGAGCGGCCTGCGCCCGCAGCCCGTGGATGACTTCGCCGCCTATCTGGCCGGCGACGCGCATTTCTCGATCGCCGTGGCGCCGTTGCAAAGCGGCTTTGCGCTGCCGCGGGCGCAACTGGCCTTCGTGACCGAGGCCGAACTCTACGCCGGCACCGCGCGCCGCACGGGCCGCCGCAAGCAGGAGCAGGCCAGCGCCGTCGATTCGATGGTGCGCGACCTCGCCGAACTGAAGATCGGCGACCCCGTGGTGCATAGCGAGCACGGCATCGGCCGCTATCAGGGGCTGGTGACGATGGACCTGGGCCAGGGCGAGGAGGAATTCCTGCACCTGGACTACGACAAGGGCAGCAAGCTGTATGTGCCGGTGCACCAGTTGCATGTGATCTCGCGCTACTCGGGCGCCGATCCGGAGTCCGCGCCGCTGCACCACCTGGGCTCGGGCCAGTGGGACAAGGCCAAGCGCCGCGCCGCGCAGCAGATCCGCGACACCGCCGCCGAGCTGCTCAACCTGTACGCGCGGCGCGCCTTGCGCCAGGGCTTTGCCTTCCCGCTACAGCCCAAGGACTACGAGACCTTCGCCGAAAGCTTCGGTTTCGAGGAGACCCCGGATCAGGCCGCCGCCATCGCCGCCGTGATCGCGGACATGACCTCGGGCAAGCCGATGGACCGGCTGGTCTGCGGCGACGTAGGTTTCGGCAAGACCGAAGTGGCCCTGCGCGCCGCCTTCGTGGCCGTGCTCGGCGGCAAGCAGGTGGCCATGCTCGCGCCGACCACGCTGCTGGCGGAGCAGCACTTCCAGACGCTGTCCGACCGCTTTGCCGAATGGCCGGTGCGCATCGTGGAGCTGTCGCGCTTCAAGACCAGGAAGGAGATCGACGCGGCCATCAAGCAGATCAACGAAGGCACCGTCGATATCGTCATCGGCACGCACAAGCTGCTCTCCGACGACGTGAAGTTCCAGCGCCTGGGCCTGGTCATCATCGACGAGGAACACCGCTTCGGCGTGCGCCAGAAAGAGGCGCTCAAGACACTTCGCGCCGAGGTGGATGTGCTGACGCTCACCGCTACCCCCATCCCGCGCACGCTGGGCATGGCGCTGGAGGGCCTGCGCGACTTCTCGGTCATCGCCACGGCGCCGCAGAAGCGGCTGGCAATCAAGACCTTCGTGCGACGCGAGGAAGACGGCGTGATCCGCGAGGCCATCCTGCGCGAGCTGAAGCGCGGCGGGCAGGTCTACTTCCTTCATAACGAGGTCGAGACCATCGAGAACAAGCGCGCCCGGCTGATGGAACTGGTGCCCGAGGCGCGTATCGCCGTGGCCCATGGCCAGATGCACGAGCGCGAGCTGGAGCGCGTGATGCGCGACTTCGTGGCGCGGCGTGACAACATCCTGCTCTGCACGACGATTATCGAAACCGGCATCGACGTGCCGACCGCCAACACCATCCTGATCCACCGCGCCGACAAGTTCGGCCTGGCCCAGCTGCACCAGCTGCGGGGCCGCGTGGGCCGCTCGCACCATCAGGCCTATGCCTACATGCTGGTGCATGACGTGGACGGCCTGACCAAACTGGCGCAGCGCCGGCTGGAGGCCATCCAGCAGATGGAGGAACTCGGCTCCGGCTTCTACCTCGCCATGCACGACCTGGAAATCCGCGGCGCGGGCGAGGTGCTGGGCGACAAGCAATCGGGCGAAATCCATGAAATCGGCTTCCAGCTGTACACGGACATGCTCAACGCCGCCGTGAAGGCACTCAAGGCGGGCAAGGAGCCGGACCTGATGGCCCCGCTGCAGGTGACCACCGAGATCAACCTCGGCACGCCGGCGCTGCTGCCGAACGACTATTGCGCCGATGTGCACGAACGCCTGTCGCTCTACAAGCGGCTGGCCAATTGCGAGACGGCCGAGAGCGTGGACAACATCCAGGAGGAGCTGATCGACCGCTTCGGCCGCCTGCCGCCGCAGGCGCAGGCGCTGGTGGAGACGCACCGGCTGCGCATCGCCGCCGTGCCGCTGGGCGTGCGCAAGATCGATGCGGGCGAGGCCAGCATCAGCATGCAGTTCGTGCCGAACCCGCCGATCGACGCCATCCGCATCATCGACCTCGTGCAGAAGAACCGCCATATCAAGCTGGCCGGACAGGACAAACTGCGCATCGAGGCCAAGATGCCCGATGTGGCCGTGCGCGCCCAGACCATCAAGCACACGCTGCGCCAACTGGCGTGACGGTGTAGCATCGCTTCCTTGACGAATCAATCATCTTTCCGCCCCATGCCTGCCCACGCCAACGCCCAATCTTCCGCCACCGCAGCCAAGCCGCGCGGCAGCGCGCTCGACTGGACCCAGCGGCTGGTGTCTTACGACACCACGTCGCGCCATTCGAATCTCGGCCTGATCGAGGCCGTGCGCGACCACTTCCTGGCCAAGGGGCTGCGGCCGCATCTGAGCTACAACCCGCAGGGCGACAAGGCCAACCTGTTCGTGACCGTGCCGGCGGCCAATGGCGCCACCGACGGCGGCATCGTGCTGTCCGGCCACACCGACGTGGTGCCGGTAGACGGCCAGAACTGGACCACCGACCCGTTCAAGCCCGTGATCCGCGACGGCAAGCTTTATGGGCGGGGCACCTGCGACATGAAAGGCTTCATCGGCACCAGCCTGGCGCTGCTGCCAACCATCCTGGAAGCCAGGCTGCGCGAGCCGGTGCACTACGCGCTGTCGTTCGACGAGGAGATCGGCTGCATGGGCGCGCCGTATCTTCTGGCCGAATTGCGAGACCGTGGCGTGCGGCCGGGCGGCTGCATCGTCGGCGAGCCGACCAGCATGCGCGTGATCGTGGCGCACAAGGGCATCAACGCCTACCGCTGCTGCGTGAAGGGCCAGGCCGCGCATTCGTCGCTGACGCCGAAGGGCGTGAACGCCATCGAATACGCGGCGCGGCTGATCTGCTTCATCCGCGACATCGCCGATGAATTCAAGGCCAACGGCCCGTACGACCAGGCCTTCGACGTGCCGTTCACGACGGCCTCCACCGGCACGATCCAGGGTGGCATCGCGCTGAACACCATCCCGGCGCTGTGCGAGTTCGTGTTCGAGTTCCGCAACCTGCCGGGCGTCGATCCCGAGGCGATCTTCGCGCGAATTCAGGAATATGCGAATGGCGTGCTGCTGCCGAAGATGCGCGCCGAGCATGCGGACGCGGGGCTGACGCTGGCGAAGATTGCCGCCGCGCCGTCGCTCGACGCCGCCGAGGCCGACGCCATCACGCAACTGGTGCGCGCGCTGACCGCTGACCGGGACACCAACAAGGTGGCCTATGGCACCGAGGCCGGCCTGTTCCAGCGCGCCGGCATCCCGGCCGTGGTCTGCGGCCCCGGCGACATCCAGCAAGCCCACAAGCCGGACGAGTTCGTCGCGCTCGACCAGCTGGAAGCGTGTGAGGCCTTCCTGCACAAGGTGGTGGACAGCCTGCGCGTGGCCGCCTGAGCTGCTTGAGCGTTTGAGCAGGAAGGCGGTGCGCTTACAATATCGCCTTCCTCGCTTTGCGCGCCCCGCCCCGACTTCCCCCCTGCCGTCATGCCCCTGATTCTCCAGAGCCTGTCCCCGCTGTCGCCCGCCGATCTCGACGCCATCCGCCCCATCGCCGACGCCTCCGCCTTCACGCTGCGCGCGGCCAACGTCGCGGCCGCCGACGACTGCGCCCCGCTGACGCCCGCGTTGCATAAAGCGCTGGACGAAGCCTGCGGCCCGCGCGGCATCGACTGGGCTGTGGTGCCGGCCGGGCGCAAGCTCTCGGACTTCCGGCTGGTGGCCATGGACATGGACTCGACGCTGATCACGATCGAGTGCATCGACGAAATTGCCGACTTTTGCGGACTGAAGGCCGAGGTTTCGGCCATCACGGAAGCCGCCATGCGCGGCGAGATCACCGATTTCAACGAAAGCCTGCGTCGCCGCGTGGCCCTGCTCAAGGGGCTGGATGCGAGCGTGCTGGACCGCGTCTACGCGGAGCGCCTGCGCCTGTCTCCGGGTGCGGAGCGGATGTTGCAGACGGTGCAGGCACTTGGCATGCGCACACTGCTGGTGTCAGGCGGCTTTGTCCACTTCACCGACCAGCTCAAGCCGCGCCTGAAGCTGGACTTCACGCGCGCGAACACGCTGGAGATTGTCGACGGCAAGCTCACCGGGCAGGTGGTCGGCGAAATCGTCAATGCGGACGTCAAGGCACGCACGGTGCGTGGGGTCTGCGAGCAGATCGGCGCCGATGTGTCGCAGGCCATCGTCATGGGCGACGGCTCGAACGACCTGAAGATGATGGCCGTGGCCGGCCTCTCCGTCGCCTTCCGCGCCAAACCGGTGGTGCGCGCGCAGGCCAGCGTCGCGTTCAACCACGTCGGCCTGGACGGCCTGCTGAACCTCTTCCCGCACTAAATCCCTCCTCTTGCCCGCCCGGAATCTGGCTCCGGGCGGCGCCCGCATCGCATTTCCCCTGGTTTTTCGTCCCTTTTCGGCGGCCGAACTGTAACGCAACGTATTGATTTCCTTGTGAAAACAAATGCGAATCATTACTATTCGGTATTCCAACCATTCCGATGTCGCTCGCATGCAAGCGTTCGCTGTATTGCTAGGACTGGCGGCGGCTGCGTGCCTGTATCTCGCCGCGCCGAACCAGGTTCTCTTTGTCACCGCCGGCGGTGAAGGCCGCGCACCCCTGCCGCCCCGGCTGCTGGGCTGGCTCGGCGTGCTGCTGACCATCGCCAGCGCCTGGACCATGAGCGTGCCCGAGGGCTGGCCGGTGGCCATCGCGGCCACGCTGGTCACGTTGACCTGCAGCCTGTCCCTGTGGCCGTTCATCGGCACCTGGGCCCACCATCGCCGCGGGCTGCACCGCCGGGAAGGGAGCGCAGCATGATGGGCACGAAATGGCTTGCCGGGACACTGCTGGGCCTGCCCCTGGCCATCGCGCTGTGCACGCTGGGCATCCTCTGGCTGCCAGGCGGCTGGCATGGCGGCGTGGTAGCGGCGGTGCTGCTCAGCTTCGTCGGCTGGGTAACGCTGATCAGCCTGAGCCTGCTGTTCCGCACCAGCGCGGCCGCGTGGCTCTGGCTGGGCGGCGCCAACCTGATCTGCTTCGGCGTCCTGTGGGCGCTGCGCCTGACGAACACCATGCCCGCCGCGTCCGCGCTGGCCGGGTCGTGAGGACCTCCCCATGAAACCCAATACCCTCCGCCTCTACCAGACGCTGCATACCTGGGTTGGCCTGATGGCCGGCTGGGCGCTGTTCATCGCCTTCTTCGCGGGCGCCATCACGGTTTTCCACCACGAGCTGCACATCTGGCAGAACCCGGCCCGCCTGGAAGGCCGCAACGCCACCGAGGTGCACGTCGATGGCCCGGCCGTCGACGCCTTCGTCCAGAAACTGGTGGCCGTGCATCCGGATGCCGCCGCCAGCGTCTACGTGTCGCTGCCGAGCAAGGAAGAGCCGGACTTCAACGCCTACTGGCAGGACAAGACCGGCGCGTGGCACACCATGAACGGCACGGCCCTGAACGGCGACGCCGCCGCACAGCGCGACACCTCGCTCGACCGTGTCACCGGGGAGCTGTCGGCGTTCCTGAACTCGCTGCACTACTCGCTCGGCCTGGGCCTGAACGGCACGTACTTCATGGGCATCATCTCGGTGCTGTACGGGCTGGCGCTGGTGTCCGGCGTGCTGCTGCACCTGCCGCGCCTCAAGAAGGACCTGTTCGCGGTGCGGCCGGGCCGCAACCTGAAACGGTTCTGGATGGACACGCACAACGTGGTCGGCCTGTTCAGCCTGCCGTTCCACATGGTGTTCGCGGTCACGGGGGCGTTCCTGTGCCTGTCGCTGGTCATGGTGATGGTGTTCAACATGCTCACCTTCAACGGCAAGCTGATGGAACAGGTGCCCACCGCGATTGCGGCCACGCCGGAAATGACGGCCGCCGGCCGGGCCTCGCCGACCATGCCGGCGGCGCAGCTGCTGGCCATCGCACGCGAGCACGGCGGCGAGCGCTTCACGCCGGAGGCCATCCGCTTCCAGCGCTATGGCGATGCCAATGCCGTGGCCGAAGTCCGTGGCGACAGCGAGCGGGCGCTGGGCAATGGCGGCTCCGTGGGCATCCACGCGGCGGCCAACGAGCCGAACGCCGGCAAGCTGATCGCCAACCAGACCCCCGGCGCGCGTGACACCAATCACACGCTGTATAGCGGCATCTTCGCACTGCACTACGGCACCTACGGCGACCTGCCCGTGCGGATCGTCTACCTGCTGGCGGGCCTGGCGGGTGCGTTCCTGTTCTACTCGGGCAACCTGCTGTGGATCGAGTCGCGCCGCAAGACGCGCCAGGCCGAGCAGCCGCGCGTGCATCGCCTGCTGGCGCAGGCCACGGTGGGCGTGTGCATCGGCACCTGTATCGGCGTGGCGCTGTGCTTCCCGGCCGCGCTGCTGTGGCCCGAGCGCGCCGTGAGCTATGTGTTCTGGCCGGTGTTCCTGCTGGCGGTGGGCTGGTCGCTGGTGCGTCCGCCCGTGCGGGCGGCCGTCGAGCTGCTCTATGTGGCAGCACTGGCCTCGCTGACCGTGCCGCTCGCCAATGCCCTGCTGACCGGCGACCACTTCATCGTGGCCGCCCTGCACGGGCGCTGGGGCGTGGCTGGCTTCGATATCGGCGCCATCGCGCTGGCGGTGGGCTACGTGGTGCTGGCCCGTGCCACGCAGCGGCGTGCGCACAACGGCCCGGCGGAATCGGTCTGGGCGCTGCGTCCGGCCACACCCGAGCAGGCCGCGCAACCGGCCCTGCGCAAGGCCGACGCGTCTTGATGTGCCGGCGTCTCTCTCCATCGGGGAGAGACGCCTTCTGCTTTCCCCTCAGCGCAAGTGCTGTTCCATCGCCTGCTTCAAGTCCGCGATCAGGTCGCGTGAATCTTCCAGGCCGATGTAGAGCCGCACCAGTTCCCCCGCATTCTCCCAGCCAGCCGGCGGCCACGTGCCCGCCGGACGCATGGTGTCCACGTGGTACGGCACGGCCAGGCTGTGCGCCCCGCCCCACGACCAGCCAATCGCATACAGCTTCAGGGCCTCGACGAAGGCGTCCACCTGCTCGCGCCCAAAACGGCTGTGCAGGATGATCGAGAACAGCCCGCTCGCACCGGTGAAGTCGCGCCGCCATTCGGCATGGCCGGGGCAATCGGGCAGCGCGGGATGGAGCACGCGCGTCACCTCGGGCCGCTTGGTCAGCCATTCGGCAATCTCGCGCGCGGACCGGTCATGCGCGGCCAGCCGCACCGGCATGCTTGCCATGCCGCGCAGGACCAGGAAGCAGTCATCGGCGGACACGCCCCAGCCCATCACCATGCGCGTGCGCTTGAGGCGGTTGTGGAGCGATTCGTCGGCCGTGATCACGGCGCCCATCAGCACGTCGCTGCCGCCCGACTGGTATTTGGTCAGTGCCTGCACCGAGATGTCGATACCCTTCGCGAACGGCTGGAAGTAGACGCCCGCCGACCAGGTATTGTCGATGGCCGTGAGCACGCCGCGCGCCTTGGCGGCCGCGACAATGGCCTCGGTATCGGGCACTTCCATCGTCACCGAGCCCGGCGCCTCGAGCCAGATCAGCTTGGTGTTGGGCCGGATCATCGACGCGATGCTGGCACCCGCCATGGGGTGGTAGTAGCGCACGCTCACGCCGAATTCGCGGGCCAGCCATTCGCCATGGTCGCGATTGGGGCCGTAGACGTTGTCCGGCACGAGCACGTCGTCGCCGGATTTCAGGAACGCGAAATAGACCAGCGAGATGGCGCCCATGCCGGACGGCAGCAGCAGGGTATGCCGGCCCCCTTCGATCTGGGCAAGCTGCTGGCACAGCGCCTCGCTGGTGGGCGTGGCGTGCAGGCCGTAGCGCCAGTAGGTCTTCGTGGGGTCGCCATAGGCGCGCAATTCGTCCAGATTGCGGAAGACCACGGTCGAGCCGCGATAGGTCGGCGTGGAAAACGAGTCGAAGCCCGGCGCGATGTCGAGTTCGGGCTGGACAGCCAGCGTCTGGAGGTAGCGGGAGGCGTCGGATTGGGAACGGTCGGACACGGCGAAATCCTCGTTTGCGGAAGGTCGGATCAGACGTCCGAGCTTACCAGCAAATGCCGGGCTGGCCGAGAGGCCACCGTCACCGCGCCTGATCTGGCTCAGCGCGAGTTGCCGATCGAGATCGAGGATTTCGGCACGGGCGGCGCATAGGTGACGCCGCTGCTGGGCCGCATGTCGAATGGCGGAATAACGAGGTAGCCGCCAAGCGGGCGGATGAAGAACGGCAGCACGATGGCCGGGTTGAAGGCGTCGGTCCAGGTGCCGCTCACCGCGCCGCTCTGGTCGATGCGGCCTTCCCAGTTGCCCGAGACGCGCGTGCCGTCATCGGACTCTTCCATCAGGAAGGCGCCTTCGTTCCATTCGCCAGACAACAGGCGCACACCGCCCTTGCCGTCGCCGGAGGCGTACTCGCCCTGCAGGCTGTCGCGGGTATCGGTCTTGGGGCCGACGCGCAGCCGCACTTGTTTGTCGCCGACATTGCCGACGTAGACCGGGAACTTCGCGTACTCGGAGCGCGGCGCCAGCGAGCCGACCGGGCCCGAGGACAGCGACGTCCCGCGCCGGGCTTCCCCAGCGCGGATGGCCTCGTTGATGCCGAGACTGCCCTGCCCGCCCTGCCCACCTGTTGACAACGACTCGCTGCCAGCCGCCTGGGCGGCCAGCGGAACGAACACCGCGAACGCGGCAACAACGGTCAGGCGGAAAGGCATCGGACGCAGCAAGGCAAACCCCGGATCAGGACTCAGATACGCTCAAAGATAGCAGCAATGCCCTGGCCACCGCCAATGCACATCGTCACGAGCGCATAGCGGCCCTGCACGCGTTGCAGTTCGTGCACAGCCTTGACGGTAATCAGCGCGCCGGTCGCACCAATCGGATGGCCCAGCGAGATCCCCGAGCCGTTCGGGTTGACCTTGGCCGGATCGAGGCCGAGCGCCTTGGTCACGGCGCACGCCTGGGCAGCGAAGGCCTCGTTGGCCTCGATCACATCGAGATCCTTGACCGACAGGCCGGCGCGTTCGAGCGCGATCCTGGTGGCCGGCACCGGGCCGATACCCATGGTCTTAGGGTCCACGCCGGCGTGGCCGTAGGACACCAGGCGCGCCAGCGGCTTCAGGCCACGGCGCTCGGCTTCGGCGCGCTCCATCAGCACCACGGCGGCCGCCGCGTCGTTCAGACCCGACGCATTGCCCGCCGTCACCGTGCCGTTTTCCTTGACGAAGACCGGCTTGAGCTTGGTCATGTCGTCGATGGTGGCGTCGTGGCGAACGTGCTCGTCGGTGTCGAACACGACATCGCCCTTGCGGGACTTCAGCGTGACGGGAACGATCTGGTCCTTGAAATGACCGGCCTTGATGGCAGCCGACGCGCGGCGGTGCGACTCCAGCGCAGCCTCGTCCTGCTGGGCGCGCGAGATGTCGTACTCCTTGGCCACGTTCTCGGCCGTCACGCCCATGTGGATGGCGTGGAACGGGTCGTGCAGCGCGCCGAGCATCATGTCGACGAGCTTGGCATCGCCCATGCGCGCGCCCCAGCGCGCCATCGGCGCCAGGTACGGCGCGCGGCTCATGCTCTCCGCGCCACCGCCGATGGCCACGTCGGCATCGCCGAGCAGGATGGACTGGGCGGCGCTGACGATGGCCTGGAGGCCCGAACCGCAGAGACGGTTCACAGTCAGTGCGGGGGCGTTGATCGACACCCCGCCGTTCACGGCCGCCACGCGGCCCAGGTACATGTCTTTAGGTTCGGTCTGGATCACATTGCCGAATACCACGTGGCCGACGTCGTCGCCGGACACGTTGGCGCGGGCCAGTGCCTCGCGCACGACCAGCGCGCCCAGATCGGTCGGGGCCACGTCCTTCAGGCTGCCGCCGAAGGTGCCGATTGCGGTGCGCACACCGCTGACAACCACCACTTCACGCGTCATGTCTTGTCTCCATGAGTTCATGTTGCGGCGCACAGTATAGTCCCGGCCACCCCAAAACGAACGACCGTACTTTTACCTAATGTCCCGGGCCCGGCAGTGACGTTTAAACCACTTCACCCCACAGATCGTGGCCATCGGCGCCGGTAATCTTCACGTGGACGAAGTCGCCGGTCTTGTAGCGTTGCGACGGCTTCGCGGCCGGGTCGATATAGACCAGACCGTCGATCTCGGGCGCATCGGCGGACGACCGGCCCACGCCGCCATCCTGGTTCACCTCGTCCACCAGCACGCGCAGCGTCTGGCCGACCTTGCGTTGCAGGCGGCGCGCGGAAACTTCCTCGGCCACCTCCATGAACCGCGCGCGGCGCTCGTCACGTACCTCGTCCGGCAGCGCGCCGGGCAGGTCGTTCGCGGTGGCGCCGTCCACGGGCGAATAGGCGAAGCAGCCCACGCGGTCCAGCTCGGCTTCGGCGATGAAGTCGAGCAGCGTCTGGAACTCTTCCTCGGTCTCGCCCGGGAACCCGGCGATGAACGTGCTGCGGATGGTCAGCTCGGGGCACATCTCGCGCCAGGCGCGAATGCGATCCAGCGTCTTTTCGGCATTGGCCGGGCGCTTCATGCGCTTGAGCACGTCCGGGTGGGCGTGCTGGAGCGGCACGTCGAGGTACGGCAGCACGTTGCCCTGCGACATCAGCGGAATAATCTCATCCACGTGCGGGTACGGGTACACGTAGTGCAGGCGCACCCAGGCGCCGTACTGGCTGGCCAGTTCGCCCAGCGCGCCGACCAGTTCGGTCATGCGGGTCTTGAGCGGGCGGCCATTCCAGAAGCCGGTGCGGTACTTCACGTCCACGCCATAGGCGCTGGTGTCCTGCGAGATCACCAGCAGCTCCTTGACGCCCGACTTGAACAGGTTTTCAGCCTCCAGCATCACTTCCGCCACCGGACGCGAGACCAGATCACCCCGCATCGACGGGATGATGCAGAACGAGCAGCGGTGATTGCAGCCTTCGGAAATCTTCAGGTAGGCGTAATGCTTGGGCGTGAGCTTGATGCCGGCCGGCGGCACGAGGTCCGTGAACGGATCGTGCGGCTTGGGCAGGTGCGTGTGGACGGCCTGCATGACCTCCCCCAGCGCATGCGGGCCGGTCACGGCCAGCACCTTCGGGTGAACCGACGAGACGATGTCGTGCCCGGCCGCATCCTTCTTGGCGCCCAGGCAACCCGTGACGATGACCTTGCCGTTCTCGGCCAGGGCCTCGCCGATGGCGTCCAGGCTCTCTTGCACGGCTTCGTCGATGAAGCCGCAGGTGTTCACCACGACCAGATCGGCATCGTTATAGGTACCGCTGATCGCGTAGCCTTCGGCGCGCAACTGGGTCAGGATCTGCTCGGAATCCACCAGCGCCTTCGGACAGCCCAGGCTGACAAACCCCACGCGGGGCAAATTGGCTACGCCGGCCGCGTAAGCCGTTGATTTTTCGTCACTTTTCACTTGTACTTCCTGACTGCGTCTTGTGGGGGCCGGCGCAAGGCCGAAGGTGGGGCGAATTTTAACCCAGGGCGGGCGATTGGGCGTCGTGATGCAGAAGCGGGAGCCACTCGCTTCATGACAAACGACATCGCCGCGCGCGCCTCATTCCAGGCGCGCGCGGCGATGGGGGAATCCGGACGACCGGCGGGCCGGCCTGGGTGTGCCTCGGTGGCTTACTTCTTTTCCTGCTGGTTGAACGGGAACGTGCCGAACATGTTCTTGGCCTGGTTCTGCATCTGTTCCTGCATCTGCACGAACAGGTTCTTGCTCTGCTCGATGTAGTTGCTCATCATGCCCTGCATCATCGGGCCCTGCATGTTCATGAACTGCGACCACATGTCCGGGCTGAAGGCCTCGCCCGAGTAGAGGCCCTTCGAGTTCTCGGCCAGCTTGTTCTGGATGTCGATGAACGCCTGGATGTTCTTTTCCAGGTAGGTGCCCATCATGCCCTGCATGGCATGTCCGTAGAAGCGGATGATCTGCGACAGCATGGCGCTCGAGAACATCGGCACGCCGCCGGTTTCCTCTTCCAGGATGATCTGCAGCAGGATGCTGCGCGTCAGTTCGTCGCCGGACTTGGCGTCCACGACCTTGAATTCCTCGGAATCCATGACCAGCTGCTTGACGTCCGCGAGCGTAATGTAGGTGCTGGTCTGCGTGTCGTAGAGCCGGCGATTCGGGTATTTCTTGATCAGTCGCTCTGCGCCTTTTTTGGTCGTGGCCATCGGTGCTCTATCCTTTGTCGTCGCTGATGCATGGGGTGCGCATCTGCTGCTGCGCGCTGCTGCACCGCATGCGATGCACTGCGCAATCGGGGGCGCCCGCGCCGCGCTCTAGTTTGGTGCCGGGGGCGCCGCTGACCTGATTCTATGCTCAAGAAAGCACTAAGAAAAGCCACCCCGATTAAGGAAAACCCGCAGCATCGTATGCAAAACGGGCCGTCCTGGCAGCCAGGCGGCCCGTTTTGCGAGGTGCGCCGCGGCACGCTTCCGGCCTGCTGCAGCGCGCTCGGTGCGCCGCAGCAGGCCGGCCGCGCGTCGCGCAGCCAGCGGCCGGTCAGCCCATGTGCAGGCCGCCGTTGAGCGAGAAGTCGGCGCCCGTGGAGAAGCCCGATTCGTCCGAAGCCAGCCATGCGCAGATCGACGCGATTTCCTCCGGCAGGCCCAGGCGCTTGACCGGAATCGTCGCCACGATCTTGTCCAGCACATCCTGGCGGATGGACTTGACCATGTCCGTGGCGATATAGCCCGGCGACACCGTGTTGACCGTCACGCCCTTGGTGGCTACTTCCTGCGCCAGCGCCATGGTGAAGCCGTGCAGGCCGGCCTTGGCCGTCGAGTAGTTGGTCTGGCCGAACTGGCCCTTCTGCCCGTTCACCGACGAGATATTGACGATGCGGCCCCAGCCGCGGTCCGCCATGCCGTCGATGACCTGCTTGGTCACGTTGAACAGCGACGTCAGGTTGGTGTCGATCACCGCGTCCCAGTCGGCCCGCGTCATCTTGCGGAACACCACGTCGCGGGTGATACCGGCGTTGTTGATCAGCACGTCCACCTCGCCGACATCGGCCTTGACCTTGTCGAAGGCGGATTTGGTCGAATCCCAGTCGGCCACGTTGCCCTCGGACGCCACGAACTCGAAGCCGAGCGCGCGCTGCTGTTCGAGCCACTTCTCGCGGCGCGGCGAATTCGGGCCGCAGCCCGCCACCACCTTGTAGCCGTCACGGGCCAGGCGCTGGCAAATGGCGGTTCCGATGCCGCCCATGCCGCCGGTCACATATGCAATGCGCTGAGTCATATTCACTCCTGTTGGCTCGCTGATCGATGCAATGGCACCGATCTCTGTTATAGACGCCGGCGGACAAATCCATGTCTCCTGCCGCCGGCTACCCCTCAGTGCAACTCAAATACTCGTTTTCGGCCGGATCAGTCTCGCTTAGTTCCGTTCCACGGCCAGCGCCACGCCCATGCCGCCGCCGATGCACAGCGAGGCCAGGCCCTTCTTGGCGTCGCGGCGCTTCATTTCGTGCAGCAGCGTCACCAGGATGCGGCAGCCGGACGCGCCAATCGGATGACCAATGGCGATGGCCCCGCCGTTGACGTTGATCTTCGACTGGTCCCAGCCCATCTGCTGGTGCACGGCCAGCGCCTGCGCGGCGAAGGCTTCGTTGATTTCCATCAGGTCCAGGTCCTGCACGCCCCAGCCCGCGCGCGACAGGCAGCGCTTGCTGGCCGGCACCGGGCCCATGCCCATCACGGCCGGGTCCACGCCGGCGTTGGCGTAAGCCTTGATGGTGGCCAGCGGGGTCAGGCCCAATTCCTTGGCCTTGGCGGCCGACATCACCACCACGGCGGCGGCGCCGTCATTGAGGCCCGAGGCGTTGGCGGCCGTCACCGTGCCGGCCTTGTCGAAGGCTGGCTTCAGGCCGGACAGGCTGTCCAGCGTGGCGCCCTGGCGCACGAATTCGTCGGTCTTGAACGCCACCGGGTCGCCCTTGCGCTGCGGAATCAGCACCGGCACGATTTCCTCGTCGAAGCGGCCAGCCTTCTGGGCCGCCTCGGCCTTGTTCTGGGAGCCCACGGCGAACTCGTCCTGCGCCTCGCGCGTGATGCCGTACTCCTTGGCGACGTTCTCCGCCGTGATGCCCATGTGGTACTGGTTGTACACGTCCCACAGGCCATCGACGATCATCGAGTCGACCAGCTTGGTGTCGCCCATGCGGAAGCCGTCGCGCGAGCCCGGCAGCACGTGCGGCGCGGCGCTCATGTTCTCCATGCCGCCGGCCACGACGATCTCCGCCTCGCCGGCGATGATCGCATTGGCGGCCAGCATCACGGCCTTCAGGCCCGAGCCGCATACCTTGTTGATGGTCATGGCCGGCACCATGTCCGGCAGGCCGGCCTTGCGCGAGGCCTGGCGCGCCGGGTTCTGGCCGGCGGCAGCCGTGAGCACCTGGCCCATGATGACCTCGCTCACCTGGTCCGGCTTCACGCCGGCGCGCTCGAGCGCGGCCTTGATGACGAGGGCGCCCAGCTCCGGCGCCGGAATCTTGGCCAGCGAGCCGCCAAACTTGCCAACTGCGGTGCGGGCTGCGGAAACGATGACGATGTCGGTCATTTGAAGTCCTTTCGAGAAAGCATGAAGCCAATCGGTACGAAACCCCGGGCCAGTCCCACGGAACCGGCCCCGGCGGAAAACGTTCAGGCGCGCTGCTTGACGTAGCGGCCCGGTGCGGGTTCGATGGCCCGGTAGCGGGCGTTGCCGTAGTCGGCCGGCGCAGCGCGCTTGGCGCCGGCCTGCTTGCCTAGCCAGGCCATCCAGTCCGGCCACCAGCTGCCGGGCTTCTCCTCGGCACCGGCCAGCCATTCCTGGGCCGAACCGGGCAGCGCCTCGTTGATCCAGTGGCTGCGCTTCTTCTTGGCCGGCGGGTTGATCACGCCGGCGATATGGCCGGACGCGCCGAGCACGAAGCGCAGCTTGTTGTTCAGCAGGCCGGTGGAAGCGTACGCGGACGTCCACGGCACGATGTGGTCCTCGCGCGAGCCATAGATATAGGTAGGCACGTCGATGTCACCCAGGTCCAGCGGCGCGTTGCAGACGCTCAGCTTGCCGGGCACCTTCAGTTCGTCCTGCAGATACATATGGCGCAGGTACCAGCAGTACCACGGCCCCGGCAGGTTGGTGGCGTCGCCGTTCCAGAACAGCAGGTCGAACGGTACCGGCGTGTTGCCCTTGAGGTAGTTGTCGACCACGTAGTTCCAGACCAGGTCGTTCGGCCGCAGGAACGAGAACGTGTTGGCCAGCTCCACGCCGCGCAGCAGCGCGCATGGGGCCCCGGCGGCGCCGCCGATGGTGGCCTCGCGCAGTTGCACATGCGGTTCGTCGACGAATACATCCAGGATGCCGGTGTCGGTGAAATCGAGCAGCGCGGTCAGCAGCGTCAGGCTGGCCACCGGGCGCTCGCCGCGCGCGGCCAGCACGGCCAGCGCCGTGGCGACGATGGTGCCGCCCACGCAGAAGCCGAGCACGTTGATCTTGTCCTGCCCGCTGATGTCCCGTGCCACCTCGATCGCGCGGATGGCCGCGTGCTCGATGTAGTCGTCCCAGGTGCGCTCGGCCATCGACGCATCGGGGTTGCGCCACGACACCAGGAAGACCGTGTGGCCCTGCTCCACCACGTAGCGGACCAGCGAGCTTTCGGGCTGCAGGTCAAGGATGTAGAACTTGTTGATGCACGGCGGCACCAGCAGCAGCGGCCGGGCGTGGACCTTGTCGGTCAGCGGCTTGTACTGGAGCAGCTGGAAGTATTCGTTCTCATAGACCACCGCGCCTTCGGTCACGGCCACGTTGCGGCCCACCTCGAAGGCGGTTTCGTCGGTCTGGGAGATCTTGCCCCGGGTCAGGTCCCCGAGCATGTTGCGCATGCCGGTGCGCAGCGATTCGCCGCCCGATTCGATCAGGCGCTGCTGGGCGTCGGGATTGGTGGCGAGGAAGTTGGCGGGCGACATCGCGTCCACCCACTGCGACACCGCGAAGCGGATGCGCTGGCGGGTCTTGGCGTCGGCCTCCACGGCGTCGGCCAGCTCGGTCATCGTGCGGGCGGTCAGCAGGTAGAACGCGGCGGCGTAGCGGTACGGCGCGTTGTTGCGCCAGGCCGCGCTGGCGAAGCGGCGATCGGACAGGCGCTGGCTGGCGGCCTCGGCATCGCCGTTGCCATTGCCGGCAGCGCCGTTCGGCACGGCAGCCGCGCCCATTTCACGCCAGAGTTCGGAGAAATCCTTCAGGTAACGTTCCTGGATCTGGGCCAGCAACGTGGGCGGGATCTTCAGACCGGCGCCGGCCGGGCCCTGGAATGCGCCCTGGAACGCCCTGGCAAACGCATCGCCGCCGGGAAAGCCCGGAAACGCGCCCGGCACGCCGTTCGGCATGCCTGACGGAAAACCGGGCGGCAGCTTGCCGTTGATTTCGGGAGCCCACTGACGGGACCACTCCAGCCATGCAGCTGGATCGAATGGCCCCGGCGCAAACTGAAACGGTTGGGACTTGTCTTCCGCGCTGGAAGCTGCCGCACCTTTGCCGGTCGCCATGATGTATTCGTCTCTCTGCCGTCGTGATGTGAAGACGGGCTCGGGGTAACTGTCTCCCGACCCGCCCCGAATCCGGGTTGCGCCTCTGGGTAATCTGGTCACCCAGACCGGGACGCCGCATCGGCGGCGCCAGGTCATACGCTATGCTTGCCGGCGAAACCCTGGAGAACTTCCTCGGTTCCGATACATTTGAAGGCATTGTTGCCTTGCAATGTAGACGCTGTCAATGCGGAATTCCGCATTGCGAACGCGCGTGCGGGAAACGCATCCCCGACCTACCGGACGGTAAGCCTGAGGCGGGTTCGCGGGCAGTCCGGGGGCCGTTTCCGGCCGCCACGTGACGGCACCGTACTTTTAACAGAAAGAGATGAACGCCTGATGTATATCGTCGCAATCGGCTGGATCTACGTAGCCCTGATGATGTCGATTACCGAGACGAACCTCGTGGCCGGGGTGGCCACGTTCCTGTGCTACGGCGTGGCGCCGGTATCGATCGTCGTCTACATCATGGGAACGCCCGGCCGGCGGCGCAGGCGCCAGGCGCGCGAGGCCGCCGAACGTGCAGCAGAACGGGCAGCCAAACGACCCGCCGGGCAGGCCGGGCCGAAGCCCGTGGAGGAAGCTGACGCGTCAGGCCGCTAGCCAGACCAGCGTGGCCATGCGGCCCGTGATACGGTCGCGGCGATAGGAATAGAAACGCGCCGCGTCGGCCACGGTGCAGGCATCGCCGCCGTAGACGCGCGTGCAGCCGGCGCGCGCCAGCCGGGTACGGGCCAGCGCGTACAGGTCGGCCCAATACTTGCCCGGCGCGCCAGGGCGGAATGCCGCCTCGACAGCCGGCCGCTCCGCCTCGCGGGCCTGGGCCAGGAATGCTTCCCGGACCTCGACGCCCACTTCGAACGCCGATGGGCCGATAGCCGGGCCCAGCCAAGCCAGCCACTCCGAACCAGGGCCTGCCTGCGCGGCCATGCGTGCCAGGGTGGCCTCGATCACGCCGTCGCAGAGCCCGCGCCAGCCGGCATGGGCGGCGCCGACCACCGTGCCCGCCGCATCGCACAGCAACACCGGCAGGCAGTCCGCCGTCATGATCGCGCAGACATGGCCGGGGGTGGTGGCGATGCTGGCGTCGGCACGCGGCACGCCGCCCTCCCCGCCTTCCATCCCATCGGCGGTCGCCACGGCACAGCCGTGAACCTGCTCCAGCCAGCGCGGCATGGCAGGCAAATGCGCTGCCAGCCGACGACGGTTCTCCGCCACGGCGGACGGGTCGTCCCCCACATGCGTACCGAGATTGAGCCCGCCCGGGCTGCCATCGGCCAGCCCGTAGGGGCCGACGCTCACGCCGCCCTGGCGGGTCGTGGACAGCGCCCGCACGCGGGCCGGCGCCGGCCAGTCCGGCACGATCCAGCCGGATTGCCGCTCAATCGTCATCGTCATCCTTCACGTAGATGATCTCGACGTCGTGGTCGTCATCGTCATCGAAGTCGTCATCGTCGTCCTCGAGCTGCCGCGCCGCGTAGCCTTCGAAGTCGAGCGCCTCGATCAGGTCCTGCATGTCCTCGGGCGGCTCGGCCTCCCAGGACACCTTGCGCCCGGTCTCCGGATGCACCAGTCCCAGCTTGTACGCATGCAGTGCCTGGCGCTCGAACGGCACCGGCAGCGTCACGCGGATGGCCGGGCGCTGGCCGCGCTTGGTGGCCTTGTGGTAGACCGGGTCGCCCACCAGCGGATGGCCGATCGACTCGAAATGCACGCGGATCTGGTGCGTGCGGCCGGTTTCGAGCTGGCACATCACCATCGACACCTTGCCGCGGCCCAGCGGCACCGTGCCCAGCGTCTTGAAGTGCGTGCGCGACGGCTTGCCGCTATTGGTATGGACGATGGCCATGCGGGTACGCTCGCGCGGGTCGCGGCCGATCGGCGCGTCGATGGTGCCCTCGTCCGGCGTCTCGCCCCAGACCAGCGCGAGGTAGGTGCGCTTGACGGTCCGGGCGGCCAGCTGGCGCACGAGGTCGGTCTGCGCGGTAAGCGTACGGGCGACGACCATCAGGCCCGAGGTTTCCTTGTCCAGCCGATGCACGATACCGGCGCGCGGCAGTTGGCGCGCGGCCGGGTCGCGGTGCAGCAGGCCGTTGAGCACCGTACCGCTCCAGTTACCGGCGGCCGGATGCACGACCAGCCCGGCCGACTTGTTGATGACGAGCAGCGTGGCGTCCTCGAACACCACGTCCAGCGGCACGTCCTCCGCCGTGAAGGCGAGGGACTCCGGCGCAACCTGCGGCTGGATCTCGATCTGCTGGCCCATCTGGACCGAAGCCTTGGCGCGGCTCGGCTCGCCATCCACCCGCACGGCGCCTTCCTCGATCCATTGCTGGATGCGGCTGCGCGAGAATTCACTGAAATGCCGCGCGAGCAGTTTGTCGAGCCGCTCGCCATGTGATGCACTATCCACTTCTAGAGTTAAAGGCGGCTGATCCACGGCGGTGGCGGGCGTGGCCATCACCGCGCCACCGGTTTCGCCGAGATCGCTGACATCGCCGAGATCGTCATTGAAATCGTCGGCATCCAGCGGGGAATCGAGATCCGCCGGGGAATCGTTCGCCGGACCGTTTTCGGCCTTAGGGCTTGGGCTATAATGCTTGACGCTATTTTTCATCCGGAACAGGTTGCCCAATGCAATTGCAGAGCATGAAACGCGCGAACTGGCGCGCGAGATTTGGAGCGATTTTGCTCGCAGGCGGCTGCGTCATGCTGTCTGCATGCGGCCTGCTTGGCGACCAGCCCGACGAAACGGCCGGCTGGTCGGCGAACAAATTATATTCGGAAGCCAAGGATGCGCTGGATGGCGGCGACTATACACGCGCCGTCAAGCTCTATGAAAAGCTGGAAGGCCGCTACCCGTTCGGCCGCTACGCCCAGCAGGCGCAGATCGACACCGCGTTCGCCAACTACAAGGATGGCGAGACTGCCGCCGCGCTGGCCGCCGTCGACCGCTTCATCCAGCTGCACCCGAGCCATCCCAACATTGATTACGCCTACTACCTCAAGGGCCTGATCAACTTCAACGACAACCTGGGCTGGCTGGGCCGCTTCTCGGGCCAGGACCTGAGCGAACGCGACCCGAAAGCCGCGCGTGCCGCCTACGACGCTTTCCAGATCCTGATCACGCGCTACCCGGACAGCAAGTACGCGCCGGACGCGACGCTGCGGATGCAGTACATCGTCAATGCGCTGGCCCAGCATGAAGTGCATGCCGCCCGCTATTACTATCGCCGCGGCGCCTACCTGGCGGCCGTGAACCGGGCCCAGCAGGCGCTGAAGGACTACGACGGCGCGCCGGCCAACGAGGAAGCGCTGTACATCATGGTGCGCTCGTACGATTCGCTGGGCATGAAGGATCTGCGCGATGACGCGGCCCGCGTGATGGAGCGCAACTATCCGGACAGCGACTTCGTGAAGTACGGCGCGCGCCGGAAAGACAAGTCCTGGTGGGAAGTGTTCTGAGACGCGCCCGCAGCCAATAAAAAACCCGACGATCCCGTCGGGTTTTTTATTGCCCTTATTCGTCCGCCGGCGCCTGCTCTGGCTCCGGCTCTGACTCTGGCCCCGCCTTCCGCAATCCCTCCAGGAAGCGGATCACGGTGTCTGCCTCCCGGGTGCGCGTGAACGGCGGCAGGCTCTGCCAGATCTGGCGGCCATAGGGCTTTTCCACGAGCCGGGTGTCGCAGATCGCCAGCACGCCCCGGTCGGACTCGGAGCGGATCAGTCGCCCCGCGCCCTGCTTCAGCGTGATGACCGCGTGCGGCAACTGGTGCACCGCGAATGGACTGAGGCCCTTCTTCTGCAGCACCTCCATCCGGGCGGCCAGCACCGGGTCGTCGGGCGGGGCGAAGGGCAGCTTGTCGATGATGACCAGCGACAGCGCTTCGCCGCGCACATCCACCCCTTCCCAGAAGCTCTGGCTGCCGACCAGCACCGCGTTGCCGAGTTGCCGGAAGCGATCCAGCAACTCGGTCCGGCTCGCCTGGCCCTGCACCAGCAGCGGCAGGTTCAGCCCGCGCTCGGCAAACAGGTCGTACAGCATGTCCGATGCCTTCTGCACCGCGCGCAGCGTGGTGCAGAGCAGGAAGGTGCGTCCGCCGGCGGCCTCGATCAGTGGCATCGCCTCATGGACCACCGCCTCGGTGAACTGGGGCGACTGCGGCGCCGGCATGTTGCGCGGCACGTAGAGCAGGCCCTGCTTCGCGTAATCGAACGGGCTTGGCAGCGTCAGCGAGCGGTCCTTGTCCAGACCGAGCTGGGCCGCGTAGTGGGTGAAGTTGCCCTTCACGGACAGCGTGGCCGAGGTGAAAACCCAGGCGCGCGGCTGGCCCTCGCGCTGGCGCGTGAAGATCGGTGCGATGGACAGCGGCGTGCGATGCAGTTGCACGGTGTGCGAGAACACCTCGACCCAGCGCACAGTCTCCGGGCCCAGTGACACGGGTACCGGCGGCAGCTTTCCATCGTCCCCGCCATCGCCCTCACCTTCCCCACTGGCGTCTGCCGGCGCGGCCGGGGCGGGCGCCGGCGCCACGCGGTCGTCGCGCCAGGCCGCCAGCCGCTGGGCCAGTTCCACCGCCCGGCGGTGGCACTGTTCGAGCGACTCCGCGCGTTCGGCCTGGCTTTCCAGCGCCTCGACAAAATCCGACAGCGCGCTGTCCAGCGCGTCGAGCGTCTCGAAGAACGGCTCGCGCGTGCGCGGGTCGGATTCGATCTGGCCCAGCGCCAGCCGCAGGTTGTCCTTGCCGAAGGCCAGCCGCAGGTCGCGCGCGGCGCGTTCCAGCGGACCACCGAGCGCCACCCAGTCCACGGCATCGCGCGCATGGGAGAGCCCTTCCGCCACGGTGTCGCGCGCCAGTTCCAGCAGCTGGCTGGTGGAAAGCGTTTCGCCGAAGAACAGCGTCGCGGTTTCCGGCAACTGGTGGGCTTCGTCGAAGATCACCGTGTTGGCGGCGGGTAGCAATTCGGCCATGCCGGTGTCGCGCAGCACCACATCGGCAAAAAACAGGTGATGGTTCACCACCACCACGTCGGCCTGCTGCGCCTCCTTGCGGGCGCGCATCACAAAGCACTCCTTGTACTGCGGGCACTCGCTGCCGAGGCAGTTGTCGCGCGTGGACGTCACGAGCTGCCAGACCGGCGCGTTCTCGGGCACGGCGGCCAGTTCGGCCTTGTCGCCCGAGGTGGTGGTCTTGGCGAAGCGGCCGATGTCACGCAGCCACGCCGCGTCCTGTTTCGACGCCAGCCGGCCATTGGCCTGCGCGCGCTCGAGGTGGTAGTGGCACAGGTAGTTGGAACGCCCCTTGAGCAGCGAGACCGAAATCGGCACGTTCAGCGCCTTGCGCACCGTGGGAATGTCGCGCAGGAACAGCTGGTCCTGGAGGTTCTTGGTGCCCGTGGACAGGATCACCTTGCCACCCCACAGCATCGCCGGGACGAGGTAGGCAAAGGTCTTGCCCGTACCCGTGCCCGCCTCGACGATCACCGAGTCGTTCTGGGCGATAGCGCCCGCCACGGCCTCGGCCATCTTCTGCTGGGACGCGCGCGGCCGGTAGCCGGGGATGCCGGTGGCCAGCGTGCCGGTATCGGCGAAGATCGTCGCCAGCTGCGCCGCCTGCGTGGCCGCCTGGTTGGCCGATGCCGCCGCCACCGCCTCGTTCAGCGAGGTGTGGTCGTCCTGCGGCAGCGCTTCAGGGGATGGCGTTTCGGCGGATTCGGGAAGCGCGTCGTCGGTCGGTTCAGACAAAATGGGCTTTCTGCAAAGGCGTGGCGCGTGGGGCGCGCCTGCGGGAAATCAGGCCGGTACGTCCGGCTCGAGCTGAAGCTGCAACAGCGTGATGGCGTCCTTGAGCTTGAGCCGGCGCTTCTTGAGTCGGCGCAGCTGAAGTTCGTCGTGGGCGGCGTCCTCGGACAGGTGATCGATCAGGAAATCGAGATCGCGATGCTCGATTTGCAGTTCGATGATCTGCCGCGCCAGTGTGTTGAGATTCTCATCCATGTAGCGGCTCCCCGTGGATCGTCCGGCCGGCGCCGACAGCCTGCGCTGTCACGCCGGTCAGAACCCGAACGGGCTCGGGGTGGAACCCTGGCCCTGCTTTTTCTTTTCCTCGGCATTGGCGCGGCGCTCGTCGAGGTCCTTCTGGCGCTGGGCGGCGTCCGCCTGCTTCTGCTGGTAGGCCCGCGTGTTTTCCTGTCGCTGGCGGGCCTGGTCGGCGCCCTTCTGGCGCGCCTCGTTCATCTTGGCGTCGAAGTCGGACTGCTTCTGGTTGTACTTCTCGGCGTTGGCGGCGCGCTGGGGCGCGTCGGCGCCCTGCTGGGCGTCGCGCAGCGCCTGTTCCTGCTGCTTGCGGTCGTAGGAGGCACGGCTGGCGGCCTCGTTGGCGGCGCGGCCCGGCTGGCCGGCCTCGTACTCGGCCTGGCGCAGCGCCTGCTCGCGGTCGCGCTCGGCGGCCTTCCAGGCACGTTCGGCATCGCCCACTTCCAGTTCCTTGGCGCGCAGCACGTGGAGTTCATCGCGCTGCACGTCCTTGGCCTGGTCGATGCAGCGGTTCACGAGGAACTTGCTGTAGCAGGCACGTTCGGCCTCGGCGAAGCGGTAATTGGTCCACGCGCGGGAGTCGCCAATCGCCTTGCGCTCGGCCTCGAAGTCGCGCGGGGGCGGGTTCCTGGTCTGCGCAAGGGCCGGCGCGGCCAGCAAGCAGGCGGCGCACATTGCGGCAAGGACGGGGGTGGAGACGAGATGGGCCACGGCGGCCGAACGGGGCTTGACGATCATGGCCGAATTCTAGCATCCGGGGGGCTTGTCAGCCCCACCGGCAAACGTTGCAACATGTGTCCGATCCGGGGCTGGGGTGGGGCTGGGGTGGGGCCGAAGCCAGGCTGGCACGGGGCTGGCGGGGTGCGCGGGGGCGGTGTCGCGGAACAGGCACGTGAAAAGCCGTCTTCCCGTCACCGGCAGTGCCCTGCGCTTGTGGCAAAATGCCCCGCTTTCGACCGACTAGTTTCCCGATGTCCAACTTGCCTGCTTCCGTCTCGCAAAAGATTGTGTCGCTCATCGCGGCAGAACTGTCCGTGCAACCGCGCCAGGTGGCGGCGGCCGTCGCGCTGCTGGACGAAGGCGCCACCGTGCCGTTCATCGCCCGCTACCGCAAGGAAGTGACGGACAACCTGGACGATACGCAACTGCGTAACCTCGAGGAGCGCCTGCTGTACCTGCGCGACATGGAAGACCGCCGCGCGACGATCCTGGCGTCGATCGAGGAACAAGGCAAGATGACCGACGCGCTGCGCGCCGCCATCGAGGCCGCCGACACCAAGCAGACGCTGGAAGACCTGTACCTGCCGTACAAGCCCAAGCGCCGCACGCGCGCCCAGATCGCCCGCGAATGCGGCCTGGAGCCGCTGGCCCAGGCGCTGCTGGCCGATCCTACGCTGGACCCGCAGGCCGAGGCCGCCAAGTTCGTCAACGGCAACCCCACCGCCGACGGCGGCGTGCCCGACGTCAAGGCCGCGCTGGACGGCGCGCGCGACATCCTCTCCGAACAGTTTGGCGAAACCGCTGAATTGCTAGGCAAGCTGCGCGAGCACCTGTGGAACCACGGTGTGGTCGCCTCCACGGTGATGGAAGGCAAGGAAGGCGCCGAGGAAGAGAAATTCCGCGATTACTACGCTTATAGCGAGACCATCCGCACCGTGCCGTCGCACCGGGCGCTGGCGCTGTTCCGCGGCCGCAACGCGGGCGTGCTGATGGTGAAGCTGGGCCTGGGCGAGGAACAGGACGCGATGGTGCCGCACCCGTGCGAAGGCATGATCGCGCGCCATGTGGGCATCGAGAACCGGAACCGCCCGGCTGACAAGTGGCTGGGCGATGTGTGCCGCTGGTGCTGGCGCGTGAAGGTGCAGCCGCATATCGAGACCGAACTGCTGACGCAGCTGCGCGAAACCGCCGAAAACGAGGCCATCAAGATCTTCGGCCGCAACCTCCATGAGCTGCTGCTGGCGGCGCCGGCCGGCCCGAAGTCAGTGATGGGCATCGACCCGGGCATCCGCACCGGCTGCAAGATCGCCGTGGTCGACCATACCGGCAAGCTGCTGGACACCGCCACGATCTACCCGCACGAGCCGCGCCGCGACTGGGAAGGCTCGCTGGCCACACTGGCCCGCCTGGCGAAACAGCACAACGTGGCGCTGGCCTCCATCGGCAACGGCACGGCCAGCCGCGAGACCGACAAGCTGGTGCAGGACCTGATGAAGCGCGCCCCGGAACTGAAGCTGACCAAGATCGTGGTCAGCGAGGCCGGCGCCTCGGTCTACTCGGCTTCCGAGCTGGCCGCCAAGGAGTTCCCGGAGCTTGACGTGTCGCTGCGCGGCGCGGTGTCGATCGCCCGCCGCCTGCAGGACCCGCTGGCTGAACTCGTGAAGATCGATCCGAAGTCGATCGGCGTGGGCCAGTACCAGCACGACGTGAACCAGCGCGAGCTGGCACGTGCGCTGGACGCCGTGGTGGAAGACTGCGTGAACGCCGTGGGCGTGGACGTGAACACCGCCTCCGCCCCGCTGCTGGCCCGCGTATCGGGCCTGAACACGGTGCTGGCGCGCAATATCGTCGAATTCCGCGATGCCAACGGCGCGTTCCCGAACCGCGATGCGCTCAAGAAGGTGCCGCGCCTGGGCGACAAGACCTTCGAGCAGGCCGCCGGCTTCCTGCGCATCAACACGGGCGACAACCCGCTGGATCGCTCGTCGGTCCACCCGGAAGCGTATCCGGTGGTGCAGCGCATTCTCGATCACATCAAGAAGGGCCTGTCCGACGTGATGGGCAACCGCGACGCCCTGCGCGGCGTGACCGCCCAGCAGTTCACCGACGAGACGTTCGGCCTGCCGACCGTGCGTGACATCCTGACCGAACTCGAGAAGCCGGGCCGCGACCCGCGCCCTGAGTTCAAGACCGCGACGTTCCAGGACGGCGTGGAGGACATCAAGCATCTCCAGCCGGGCATGGTGCTCGAAGGCGTGGTGACCAACGTGGCCGCCTTCGGCGCCTTCGTGGACATCGGCGTGCACCAGGACGGTCTGGTCCACATCTCGGCGCTTTCCACCAAGTTCGTGAAGGACGCGCACGAGGTGGTCAAGGCTGGCCAGATCGTCAAGGTCAAGGTGATGGAGGTGGACGTCAAGCGCAACCGCATCGGCCTGACCATGCGTCTGGACGACGAGCCGGGCCAGGCTGCGCCACGCGCCGGTGGCGACCGGAGCGGCGAGCACCGGGGCGGCCAGCGCCACGGTGGCCATGGCGGTGGCGGTGGTGGCGGCAAGGGATTCGGCGGCGGCAAGCGCGAACCCGAGGTGGCCGGCGCCATGGCCGCCGCGTTCGCCAAGCTCAAGCGCTGATCCCCACCCCTCGCCCTCGGGCGGCCACCCGGCACACCGGGCCGGCCGCCCCGCCCCGCCCCACTCCTTCAGAGCGGATTGATGATCCCGCTCGGCTGCTGGACCCGCGTGGGTCCGATGATGCTGTTGAACAGCAGGTCGCCATCCGGCAGGAACTGCACCACCGCGTAGAAGCCGTTGCCCCAGATCCCGGTTCCCAGGATGGTCTGGTGCACGGTGGCGCCGGTGTTCCAGTCCAGCCCGGTGACCACCCATCCCCAGCCATTCTGGTAGTACCCGTTCGTGAACACGAGGTTCGAGCCCGCGCTGACGGCGGGCACCATCGAGTTCGACGAAATATCGCTGCGCGCCCAGGTCGAGGTCCACGCATGGGTCTGCGGGTTCCACGCGAAGCGCTCGACCCCGATCGGCGATGGCAGCAGCGGCCCCCGGATCAGCCCATCCACGATCGCACTCGTCCCGCTTCCGGTACTCCCATCCGCCGCAGACACGTTGTTGACGACGAACGCGCCGTAGCCGTTCACCGCGACCGACTGGTCGGACTGGATGGGGTACGCGGCCGGCAAGCCGCAATTCACCTGGATCTGTCCCGCCAGGCGGTTGGTGAAGCCGGCGGGAATCTGGTCGCGCCAGAACGCCAGCAGGCTCATGCGCGTGAGGCCGTCGGTGATGACCACGAGTTTGTCGGGATCGGTGCCGAAGCCCATCAGCGTAGGCGTGCTGCCCGAGCCTGAGCCGAAGACGGTCGGGAAGGTGTCGCCGCTGGGATAGGGGCTGCTCCACGCGCCGTCCGCCGCGTTCTGGGACAGCGCGCTGCCTGTCCAGACGAGTTTCCTCAGAATCTTGTCGGAAACGACATAAATCCCGTTGTTCTCGTCGACGGCGGCGGAATTGCTGACGCTCTCGTCCGCGCCGAGCGTGACCGTATGCACCGGCCCCGTGAACGACCGGTCGACAATCGACACAGACCGCGTGCCCAGCACCACCAGCTTGCCGTCATAGGTCATCACCACCCCGGCCAGGTTCTCGCCGGGCTGGAGAAACGTGGCGGCGTTCAGCGACCGCACCACGCTGATCCCCAACAGCGGCACGGCCGGCACGTTCAGCGCGAGGGCCAGGATCTGGTTGCCGCTATTGATATAGAGGACGTTGTTGTTGTCCACCACGCCGTAGGCGCTGGGAATGCCGCCGGTGGGCAGCAACTGCGCCACGATGGCCTGGGCCTGCGCGACCGTGCCGATCGGATTGGTCAGCAGGCCGAGCAAGGTGGTCTGCAGCGTGGCCGTCGCGCCCGGCAGGAGCGCCCGCGCCACGGGCGTGAAGGCGTCGTTGGCCACCGAGATATAGGTCACGCCCGTCGGCGACACGCCCCACATGTAGTTGGGCGATGTCGACGCGAAGGTCATGATGTTGACCGGCCCGTTGGTCGCCTGGGAGAGCTGCAGCGGCGGCGGGGGCGCCACGGTGCGCGAGCCGCCGGTCACGGCATAGGGGAAGGTGTCGCTCTGGGACGAATCGAAATGGGTGATGGCGTAGGTGGGGGCAGCCAGGAACGGGTTGGGCACAGGCGTGCCCGCGCTGGCGAACTGGCTGGCGCCGGTCATCAAGCCGATGGCGACGGCCATCCGGCGCCAGGTGCGTACCGTGCAGAATCTGAACATGAGAGGCTCCCGGGGGCAAAAAGAAACCCGGCCAGCGGGCCCTACTCCGCTGGCCGGGTTCTCATGTATAGGCGAAGCGCCGCCCCGGAGCGGTCAGATTTCGACCTTGGTGCCCAACTCCACCACCCGGTTCGCCGGGATCGAGAAGAAGTCAGACGGCTTGGCGCCGTTCTGATGCATCCACGCAAAGAGATTTTCCCGCCACATCGACATGCCCGGCAGCTTGGAGGGGATGACCGACTCGCGCGCGATGAAGAACGACGTCTCCATCAGCTCGAACGACATGCCCAGCTTGCGCTGCGCGAGGTCCAGCACGCGCTGCACGTCCGGGGTCTCCTTGAAGCCGTACTCGGACTTGAGGATGAACACGCCGCCGCCGAGGTCCTTGCAGGTCAGGCGATGGTCGTCATCCACGAACGGGATGTCGCGCGTGACAAAGCTCAGGAACACCACGCGCTCGTGCAGCACCCGGTTGTGCTTGAGGTTGTGCAGCAGGGACACCGGCACCGACTCGGTGTTGCCGGTCAGGAACACGGCCGTGCCTTCCACGCGGTGCGGCGGGTGCGCCAGCAGGCCAGCGATGAACGGCTCCAGCGGAATGCCGTCCTCCAGGCTGCGCGCGCGCAGCAGCTTGCGGCCGCTGTACCACGTCATCAGCAGGAAGAACGCCGCGCTGCCCATCAGCAGCGGGAACCAACCGCCTTCGGCCACCTTGAGCAGGTTGGCGGCGAAGAAGGTCAGGTCCACCAGCAGGAAGCCACCGGCGAGCAGGGCCACCAGCACCGGGTTCCACTTCCAGACGCTGCGCATCATGAAGGCGGCCAGGAACGAGGTGATCAGCATCGTCGTGGTCACGGCAATGCCGTAGGCCGCAGCCAGGTTTTCCGATTTCTTGAACGAGATCACCACCGCAATCACCAGCGCCAGCAGGGTCCAGTTGATCACCGGCAGGTAGATCTGGCCGATTTCCGCCGCCGAGGTGTAGCGGATGCGCATGCGCGGCACGAAGCCGAGCTGGATCGCCTGGCTGGTCAGCGAGAACGCGCCGGAGATCACCGCCTGCGAGGCAATCACCGTGGCGCAGGTGGCGAGCAGCACCATCGGAATCAGCAGCGGCTCCGGCACCATCAGGTAGAACGGGTTGACGGAAGCGGCCGGGTTCTGGAGCAGCATCGCGCCCTGGCCAAAATAGTTCAGCATCAGGCACGGCATGACCAGGATGAACCAGCCGATGCGGATGGGCCGCGCGCCGAAGTGGCCCATGTCCACGTAGAGCGCCTCCGCCCCGGTCAGCACCAGGAACACCGCGCCCAGCACGATGAACGCCTGCAGCGAGTGGTCGATCAGGAAATTGACGCCGTAGAGCGGGTTCACCGCCGCCAGGATGCCAGGCGCCTGGATCAGGTTGTAGATGCCCAGCGCGCCGAGCGTGACGAACCACAGCGTCATGATCGGGCCGAAGAACTTGCCCACGGTGGCCGTGCCGTGCCGCTGGATCAGGAACAGGACGGTCAGGATCACCAGCGTGATCGGGATCACGAAGTGCCCCAGCTGCGGCGCGGCGATCTCCAGGCCCTCCACGGCCGAGAGCACCGAAATGGCCGGCGTGATGACCGCATCCCCGTAGAACATGCACGCGCCGAAGATGCCCATCATCATCAGCATGCGCGCCTTGCGCGAGCGCGGCGCGGCGGTGCGCAGCACCAGCGCCATCAGCGCCAGCACGCCGCCTTCGCCGTCGTTGTCCGCGCGCATGATGAAGACCACGTACTTCAGCGAGACCACGATGATCATCGCCCAGAACAGCAGCGAGATGATGCCCAGCGCCGCTTCCGGCGTGAACGGAATGCCGTGCTCCTTGCTGAAGCACTCCTTGAGCGCATAGAGGGGGCTGGTGCCGATGTCGCCAAAGACGACCCCAATGGCGGCGATGACGAGGGCCCGGGTACTCGGACTTTCGACGAAATAGTGACTGGTTGTGGATTGAGTCATGGATTTGGGTCTGGTGGACCGGCTCGCGCCTCCCCGGCCATGGTTGGCATCCCAGGCAATGTGACGTCCTGGGCACGGGTTCTCTCGCGCAAGCGGCTCCGGCCGCGACGGGGCTTATTGGCCTCTATTGCATTGCACAAACGGGCGCATTCTAGATGAAGTGAACTGATACGACCACTGTGGAAGATGCCCATCGTGGGCTGGGTGCCCGATCAAGGATGGGAAAGAAGCGGCGGCGGGTCAAGGCGGATTCGGGCGGATTCGGGCGGATTGGGTGCCGAAGGGTGCGCAGCACCGCGCAAAGGCGTTGCGGCATGGCCACAAAAGAGATCGATACGTTACTTTATGGAGAGTAGTTCAAACACCCAGGTAACGGTCGAGCGCCGCCGGCGCGGCGGCCAGGTCGGCGGCCGGGCCGGCCAGCACTACCTGCCCCTTCTCCAGCACCACCACGCGGTCCGCGTGGGCCAGCACGGCGCGGTAGTTGCGGTCCACCACCACCGAGGCGATGCCGGTGGCCCGTACCGTCTCGATCACGTGCCAGATCTCGCGCACGATCTTCGGGGCCAGCCCCTCGGTGGCTTCGTCCAGCACCAGGCAGTCCGGATTGGTCATCAGCGCGCGGCCGATGGACAGCATCTGCTGCTCCCCGCCCGACAGCTGCTGCCCGCCATGGGACAGCCGCTCCTTGAGCCGGGGGAAGAGGTCCAGCACGCGCGCCTCATCCCAGTCCTTGCGGCCGTGGCAGCCTACCCGCGCCGCCATCAGCAAATTCTCCCGGACCGACAAATTCGGAAAAATGCCACGCCCTTCCGGGACGTAGGCGATGCCGAGCCGCGCCACCTCGTGCGGCTGGGCGCGGGACACATCCCGGCCGGCCACGCGGATATCGCCCTCGCGCTGACGCACATGGCCCAGCAGGGTCCGCAGCAGCGTGCTCTTGCCCATGCCGTTGCGGCCCAGCAGGCCCACGGTCTCGCCCGCGCCCACGCGGAAGTCCACGCCGCGCAGCACGTGGCTGGAGCCGTACCAGGCGTTCACGCCAATGGCGTCGATGATGTCCGGCGATGCGGCGCTCATGCGTGGGCCCCTTCTTCTTCCCCGAGGTAGGCCAGCTGCACCGCCTCGTTGGCGCGGATCGCGGCCGGATCGCCGGTGGCGATGACTGCGCCGTTGACCATTACCGTGATGCGGTCGGCCACGGCGAAGACCGCCTCCATGTCGTGCTCGACCAGCAGGATCGCGTGGCCGTCGCGCAGGCCGCGCAGCAGATCCAGCATCCGCGCGGATTCCTCGGCACCCATGCCGGCCAGCGGCTCGTCCAGCAGCAGCGCCACGGGCTGCGTGGCCAGGCACATCGCCACTTCCAGCTGGCGCTTCTGGCCATGGGCGAGTTCGCTGGCGAGGCGCCCGGCATGCGCGGCCAGGCCGGCGCGTTCCATGGCTTCGTCGGCCAGCGCGCGGCTGGTGCGGCAGGCCTGCGCCGGCTCCCACAGCCGCCAGGCCCGCTGCGCGCGCGATTGCGCCGCCAACCGGCAGTTCTCGCGCACGGTCAGCGGCAGGAAGATGTTGTTGCGCTGGTAGCTGCGGCCGATACCTTGCCGCGCCAGCCGGGGCTGGCTCCAGCCGGTCACATCCTCGCCCTGCAGCCGCAGGCGGCCGGTGGACGGCGGCAGTTCGCCGGAGAGCATATTGATCAGGGTCGACTTGCCGGCGCCGTTGGTGCCGATGACCGCGTGGATCTCGTGCAGGCGCAAGGTCAGGTTCACGCTGTCCACGGCAGTCAGCCCGCCGAAGCGGCGCGTCAGGCCCTCGGCCTGCAATACGGGGATGGCTTGCGTCATACGGCCTCCCGGCTGCGGGCGTGGCTGTCCGCGGCGGCCTCGCCGGCGTTTCCGGCATCCGCGCCATTGCCGCGCCGGCGCGGCGAGCGCTGGCGCAGCACCGCCGGCACGCTGACCAGCCCACGCGGCAGCAGCGCCACGGCCACGATGATGAAGCCGCCCATCAGCAGTTGCCAGTGCTTGGTCAGCGTGCTGAACCATTCGGCCAGCAGCACGAACGAGAACGCGCCCAGCACCGCGCCGGCCAGGCTGCCCACGCCGCCCAGGATCACCATCAGCATGGCATTGCCCGACTGGTGCCAGGAGGCGATTTCCGGGTTCACGAAGCCGAACTGGATGGCATAGAGATAGCCCGCCAGCCCCGCGAACACGCCGCCGGCAACGAACGCGCCGAGCTGGTAGCGATAGGTGGCATAGCCGGCCGCCCGCATGCGCTGCTCGTTATGGCGGATGCCGACCAGCGCGTGGCCGAAGCGCGAGCGCAGCAGCACCGCCAGTGCCACCACCGTCAGCACCAGCGCCACCAGCACCAGCCAGTAGAAGTTCACCGGGTCGTTGACGGTCAGCGGGCGGTCCCGCAGCAGGCTGAACTCGGGCCGGAAGTAGATATAGGTGCCGTCGCTGCCGCCGGCGATCTTTGTATCGTGGAACACGAAATAGACCATCTGGGCGAAGGCCAGCGTGACCATGATGAAGTACACGCCGCGCGTGCGCAGCACCAGCGCCCCCACCACCAGCGCCAGTGCCCCCGCCGCGCCCAGCGCGCCCAGCAGCAGCAGCCAGCCGTTGCCGGCCCCGCCCTCGGGTGCCAGCATGGCCGTGGCATAGGCGGCCATGGCGAAGTAGGCGGCATGGCCCAGGCTCACCAGCCCGGTGTAGCCAATCAGCAGCTGGAGCGAGAGCGCGAAGATCGCCATGATCATCACCTTGCTCAGCAGCTCGATATAGAACTTGTGGCTGTCGGCGGTCAGCAGCAGCGGCGCCACGGCCAGCACGGCCAGCGCCACGAGCCAGCCCAGCGCCGCCAGCCAGGGCGGCCGGCGCACGTCTTGCAGCGGGGGAGCGGAGAGAGTCGGTTTCATCGATGGAGCACGCAGGTCAGCCGGCCCGGAACAGCCCCTGGGGCTTCCACAGCAGGATCAAGGCCATCAAGACGTAGATCAGCACGCCGGCGGCGTCCTGCCAGAACACCTTGCCGAAGGTATCGACGAAACCGAGCAGCAGCGAAGCCACCAGCGCCCCCTTGACCGACCCGATCCCGCCAATCACCACCACCACGAAGCAGACAATCAGCACCTGCCCCCCCATGCCCGGGTAGACCGACGACACCGGCGCGGCAATCATCCCCGCCAGCACCGCCAGCGCCACGCCCAGCGCGAACACCAGCCGGTACAGCACGTTCACATTGATGCCGAGCGACTGCACCATCTCGCGGTTGGTGGCCCCGGCGCGGATCATCATGCCCAGCCGGGTGCGGCGGATGACCCAGTACATCGCCGCTGCCACCAGCAGGCAGACGGCCGAGATGAACAGCCGGTAGACCGGATACGTCATGTCGTTGCCGATCGGCAGCGCGCCGTCGAGCAGGCCGGGAATCGGCACGCCGTGCACGTCATCGCCCACCAGGATGCTGCGCAGCTCCTCGAACACGAGGATCAGGCCGTAGGTCATCAGCACCTGCTGCAGGTGGTCGCGCTGGTAGAGGTAGCTGAAGAACGCCCATTCGAGCACGTAGCCAAACGCCACGGCCAGCACGATGCCGAGCGGCAGCGCGATGAACAGGTTGCCGGTGAGACTGGCCAGCGTGAACGCCAGGTAGGCGCCCAGCATGTAGAAGCTGCCATGGGCGAGGTTGATCACGCCCATGATGCCGAAGATCAGCGTCAGCCCGCTGGCGACCAGGAACAGCAGCAGCCCGTACTGCACGCTGTTCAGGCACTGGATGAGGAAGGAAACGATGTCCATGCTGCGCGGGCTGTCCTATCTATGAGACGCCATCTCTTACAGGCGGCAGCCGCGCGCGGGATCGGCCAGGGCCTTCACCGCCACGCCGCTGACCTTGTTCTCGCGGCCATCCACCTTGCGCAGGTAGAAGTCCTGCACCGGGTTGTGGGCTTTGGAGAGCGTGAACACGCCGCGCGGGCTGTCGACCTTGGCGGCTTCCATGGCCTTGATGACCTCCGGCTTGCGCGACATATCGCCCTTCACGGCATTGGCGCCAGCGGCCAGCAGCTGCGCGGCGTCATAGCCCTGCACCGCATACACATCCGGCTGGAGCTTGTAGGTCTTGGCGTAGTCGGTGCGGAAGGTCTTGTCGCGGGCGTTGGTCAGGCCATCGGCATAGTGCAGCGTGGTTTCCAGCCCCTGCGCCGCCGTGCCCTGCGCCTCCAGCGTGCCGTCGGTCAGGAAGCCGGAGCCGTACAGCGGAATCTTGTCCTTGAGCCCGGCCGCCTGCCAGTCCTTGACGAACTTGACCGCCCCGCCGCCGGCGAAGAACACGAACACGGCGTCCGGCTTCAGCGAGGCCACCTCGGTGATCAGCGCCTGGAACTCCACGTTCGGGAACGGCAGGCTCAGCTCCTTCACCACCTTGCCGCCCTTGGCCTCGAAGGCTTCCTTGAAGCCCTTCACGGACTGCTCGCCCGCCGCGTACTTCCACGTCAGCGTGACCACCTTCTTCATGCCGCGCTCGGCCAGCACCTGCCCCATGGCGTAGCCGGGCTGCCAGTTCGAGAACGAGGTACGGAAGATGTTGGCCCCGCACAGCGGCCCGGTGGCCTCATCGGCGCCGGCGTTCGGGATGATCAGCAGCGTGTTGTTTTCCTTGGCCACCTTGACGATGCCCATCTGCACGCCCGAATGCACCGTGCCCACCACCACGTCCACCTGGTCCCGCTTGATCAGCTTGGTGGCGTTCTCGGGGGCCTTGGCCGGGTCCGATTCGTCATCCACCTTGAAGTATTCGATGTCGCGCCCGCCCAGCTTGCCGCCCTGCTGCTGCACATACATGCGGAACCCGTTCTCGATGGCCGAGCCCAGCGCCGCGTAGGTGCCGGTGTACGGCAGCATGAAGCCCACCTTGATCTTGGCGCCCGGGGCGGGTTGGGCTGACTGCGCCAGCGCGCTGCCCCCGGTGGCCAGCAGCGTGGCGGAAATCGAAGCGACGAGCGTGGTGTGCAGCGATGAAAACAGCGGCCTGCGCAAAGCGGTGCGTTGCATGGGTTCTCCTCCCCGGGGTCGAATTATTTTAAGGTTGAAGTATGTGCCGTTATAAACGCCGCCGAGGCCGCCGTCAACGCCCCCGTCTGGTCGCGGTGGGGCGAGTGTCCACAGCGCGCGAGTTTAAGCAGCACGGTCTGCGGGGCATATCGATGGATACCCTCGATCTGCGCCATGGTCCCGTACTCGTCATCCTCGCCCTGCACGGCCAGCACCGGGCAGCGGATATGGTCGAGCATCGGGCGCAGGTCCCAGTGGCGGAAATCGGCGTTGAGCCAGATATCGTTCCAGCCCCAGAAGGCGGAATCCACGTGGGCGTGGTGGCGCGCCAGCCGGGCGCGCAGGTCGGTGTGGAGGTAGGTCTCGCGCGTGGCGGCGATGCTGCGCACCGAAATGTCTTCCACCATGATGTGGGGCGCGAGCACGGTCAGGCCATCCACATCGTCCGGGAAGCTGGCCGCGTGGATCAGGGCGATGGAGCCGCCGTCGCTGTGGCCCAGCAGCCAGGGCTTGCCATGGCGGCGGCCGGGGCCGATCTCCAGGGCATCGAACAGGGCCGGCAGCGCCTCGCGCGCCTGGCGGTGCATGAAGTCCACGCCCCACTGCTCGTCCGGCGGGCGCGGCGTGGAGCGGCCGTAGCCGTAGCGCGAGAAGACCAGCCCGCGGAAATCGCCCGCCTCGCACAGCTTGCGCGGAAAGTCGCGCCACATGCTGACCGACCCGAGCCCCTCGTGCAGGAAGACCACGAGTGGGCGGTGCCGCCGTCGCGCGCCGATCCACTGGTATTCGATGTCGATAGTGCGGCCATCGAACGGCACCTTTACCAGCGCAGTGTCCACGGTGGTCTCCATGGCGGCTCCCTCAGGCGTGCCGCGCGGCGTCTTCACGCTGGCGCAGCCGGAATCGCTGGATCTTGCCCGTGGCGGTCTTGGGCAGTTCGTCCACGCACTCGATCTGGCGCGGATATTTGTAAGGCGCCAGCCGCGACTTGACGAAAGCCTGCAACTCGGCCGCCATGCCGTCGTGCCACTGGTGGCCGGGGCGCATCACCACGAACGCCTTCGGCTTGACCAGTTCGGCGGCATCGGCCACGCCGATCACGGCGGCCTCCAGCACGGCCGGATGCTGGGCCAGCGCCGCCTCCACCTCGAACGGCGAGACGTAGATGCCGCCCACCTTGAGCATGTCGTCGCTGCGGCCGGCGTAGGTGTAGTAGCCCGCGTCATCGCGCAGGTACTTGTCGCCGCTGCGGGTCCAGGCGCCGACGAAGGTGTCGCGGCTTTTCTCGCGATTGCACCAGTACATCAGCGCCGCCGAGGGCCCTTTTATATAGAGGTCGCCGATTTCGCCCGTGGCGCACGGCTCGCCGCGCTCGTCGAGCAGCTTCAGTTCGTAGCCGGGCACCGGCAGCCCCGTGGTGCCGTAGCGGACCTTGCCGGGCTGGTTCGACAGGAAGATATGGAGCATCTCGGTGGAGCCGATGCCGTCGAGGATGTCGCAGCCGAAGTGGGCCAGGAAGCGGTCGCCGATGTCGCGCGGCAGGGCCTCCCCGGCGGAGGTGCAGACGCGCAGCGCCACGGCGGCGCGCGGCGGCAGGTCCGGCGCGGCGAGCAGGCCCGCGAACAGCGTCGGCACGCCGCAGAAGACAGTGGGACGGTGCGTAGTCAGCCGCTGGAACACCGCCTGCGGCGTGGGCCGCTCGGCCATCAGCACGGTCGTGGCGCCCACCGACAGCGGAAACGTCAGCGCATTGCCCAGCCCGTAGGCGAAGAACAGCTTGGCGGCCGAGAAGACCACGTCGTCCTCGCGCAGGCCCAGCACCTGCCGCGCGTAGAGGTCGGCGGTGTGGAACAGGTTGCCGTGCGTGTGCACCGTGCCCTTCGGGCGGCCCGTGGAGCCGGACGAATAGAGCCAGAACGCCATGTCGTCCGGGCCGGTGGCGAGGGCTTCCGTCAGCGGCGGCGCGCTGTCCAGCATCGCGGCCACGGTCGGCAGGCCGGTGCCCTCCCCGCAGGGTGCGGCAACGATCACATCGTAATGCGCGCCGGCTTTGTCGATGGCGGCCTGCATGGTCCCGAGCAGCGGCGCGGACACCACCACGGCCCGCGCGCTGCTGTGGTCGAGCATATAGGCGTAGTCATCCACGGTCAGCAGCGTGTTCACCGCCACCGGCACCACGCCGGCCAGCAGGCAGCCGAGGAACACGGTCGGGAAATCGATGGTATCGAGCGCGCACAGCAGCACGCGCTCCTCGCGCCGGAAGCCCGCCTGGCGCAGCGCGCCGGCAAAGCGGCGGCAGCGCGCGTCGAGTTCGGCAAAGGTGGTCGGGCCGGTATCGTCGATATAGGCCACCTTGGCGCCACGGCCGGCGGCGAGGTGGCGCGACAACAGGTCATCGGCCGCGTTGTAACGGGCGGGCAGCGCGGCGACAACGGTCTCGGCGCTGGGGGTCGGGGGCGTCATGTCTCCACTCCTCTGGCCGCCCCGGCGATGGTTCGACGGGTGCGGCGGGATCGGCTACAGCGATGGTCTTGTTCTGGATATCTCGTGACCGGCAGTCTTTGCCGCCGATGTCGATGCATTTTATTTCACATCGACTATTATGCAAGCGAGGGTATGCACTATATAACAGTAGGCAGCACCCGCCGACCGGCACTTTGTCGCACGTATAATGCCGCCCTGGCTGGCCTGATCCCGAACTTTCTCCCATGCGTCGCGACCCCGAACCGTCACTGAATGCCGAAGCGAATGCCGAAGCGAACGCCGACAACCGCGCCGCCGAGCGCGATCCCTATCTGACGCACCTCGGGGAGCGCATCCGCTCGCTGCGCGCGGCGCGCGGCATGTCCCGCAAGGATCTTGCGCGTGGCGCGGGGGTGTCCGAACGCTACCTCGCCAACCTGGAAACCGGCACCGGCAACGCCTCCGTGCTGCTGCTGCGCCACGTGGCCGGCGCGCTGGACGTGCCGCTGCCCGTGGTACTGGCCGAGGTAGATGGCCACGCCGATCCGGCGGGCGGCACGGAGCAGCCCGGCAGCCAGCGCGCCGCCGAGTTCTCGCAGTTGGTGCAATGGCTGGCGCAGCTGCCTGCCGGCGACCTCGCCCGCGTGCGCGAAGCAGCCCGCCACGCCTTGTCCCCGGCGGAATCGCGCGAAGCGCGGCATCGCCGCATCGCGCTGATCGGCCTGCGCGGCGCCGGCAAATCCACGCTGGGCCGGGCGCTGGCGGCTGCCGAGGGCATCCCCTTCGTCGAACTGAACGCGGCGATCGAGCAGGAAGCCGGCGCGAGCCTCTCCGAAATCCACTCGCTCTACGGCCAGGCCGCCTACCGCCGCTACGAGATGCGCGCGCTGGAACGCGTGCTGCGCGAGCACGACTCCATGGTGCTGGCCACGCCGGGCAGCCTGGTCTCCGAGCCAGCCACGTTCAACCTGCTGCTGGCGCGCTGCTACACGGTCTGGGTGCGCACCTCGCCCGAGGAACACATGGCGCGCGTGGTGGCGCAGGGCGATATGCGGCCGATGGAGGGCAACCGCGAGGCCATGACCGACCTGCGCCGCATCCTCCAGGCGCGTACGCCGCTCTACGCGCGCGCCGATGTGTCGATCGATACCAGCGGCCAGGACGCCAACAGCTCACTTCAGGCCCTGCGCGCACAGATGCCCGCTATCGGCTGATTCCCGATAGGGCATCGGGTCTGCATCGGGTCTGCATCGGCCCTTGCATCGCCCCCGATGATGCACTATATTTCATCGCAAAGATGAAAGCACTATAGTGCATCAAGGAGACACGCCCCATGTCGGTCCCGGCCCCGGTTACCTTTGCGCGCCATCCGTCCCAATATCGCCACTGGCTGCTGACCTTTGACGGTCCCGTCGCCACGCTGTCCATGAACGTGGACGAGGAAGGCGGTCTGCGGCCCGGCTACGCGCTGAAGCTGAATTCCTACGATCTTGGCGTCGATATCGAACTGCACGACGCCCTGCAACGCATCCGCTTCGAGCATCCCGAAGTGCGCACCGTGGTGCTGACCAGCGCCCGCGAGCGCATTTTCTGCTCGGGCGCCAATATCTTCATGCTCGGCAAGTCCAGCCACGCCTGGAAGGTGAACTTCTGCAAGTTCACCAACGAGACACGCAACGGCATCGAGGACGCCAGCCGCCATTCCGGCATCAAGTTCATCGCCGCCTGCAACGGCACCACGGCCGGCGGCGGGTACGAACTGGCGCTGGCTTGCGATGAAATCCTGCTGGTGGATGACCGCTCCTCCGCGGTCAGCCTGCCCGAAGTGCCGCTGCTCGGCGTGCTGCCCGGCACCGGCGGCCTGACGCGCGTGACCGACAAGCGCCGCGTGCGCCGCGACCACGCCGACATCTTCTGCCTGACCACCGAGGGCGTGCGCGGCCAGCGCGCCAAGGACTGGAAGCTGGTGGACGATGTGGTCAAACCCGCGCGCTTCACCGAACACGTGCGCGAGCGGGCGCAGGCGCTGGCCGCCCTGAGCGACCGCCCTGCCGACGCCAAAGGTGTGCCGCTAACGCCACTAACAAGACAGGACGCCGCCGATGGCTACCGCTACGACACCGTGCGCGTGGAGATCGACACCGCCGCGCGCCGCGCCACGCTGACGGTCTCGGCACCCGCCGCCGACCAGCCCCGCGACCTCGACGCCATCCTGGCCGCCGGCGCCCAGTGGTGGCCGCTCAAGATGGCGCGCGAACTCGACGACGCCATCCTCACGCTGCGCACCAATCACCTCGATATCGGCATGTGGATCCTCAAGACCGAGGGCGATGCCGCCGAGGTGCTGGCGGCCGATACGCTGATGGATGCCCACGCCAGCCACTGGTTCGTGCGCGAGACCATCGGCATGCTGCGCCGGACGCTGGCGCGGCTGGACGTCTCGTCGCGCAGCCTGTTCGCGCTGATCGAGCCGAGCTCCTGCTTCGCCGGCACCCTGCTCGAACTGGCGCTGGCCGCCGACCGCAGCTACATGCTCCAACTGCCGGATGACCCGGAGACGACGCCGCGCCTGGTCCCCCATGGGGCCAATTTCGGACGATATCCGATGCCGAACGGCCTCTCGCGGCTCGCCGCGCGCTTCTATGAAGACGCCGCCGCCATCGAGGCTGTACGCGCCCAGGTCGGCCAGCCGCTGGACGGCGCGCAGGCCGAGGCGCTGGGGCTGGTGACGGCCGCGCCGGACGACATCGACTGGGAAGACGAGATCCGCATCGCGCTGGAGGAACGCGCGAGCCTCTCCCCCGACGCCCTCACCGGCCTGGAAGCCAACCTGCGCTTCGGCCCGCGCGAGACCATGGAGACGCGCATTTTCGGCCGGCTCACCGCCTGGCAGAACTGGATCTTCAATCGACCCAACGCCGTGGGCGAGCAAGGCGCGCTCAAGGTATTCGGCACCGGCAACAAGGCACGTTTCGACTGGGACCGGGTCTGACCGCCCCCTTCGATCCTTCGACAAAAGACCAAGGAGACCCCGGCCATGAGCATCGACTACAGCCAGAAGATTCCGAACAACGTGAACCTCTCCGATGACCGCGCCCTGCAGCGCGCGCTGGAGCACTGGCAGCCCGCCTTCCTCGACTGGTGGCGCGACATGGGCCCCGATGGCTCGCATAACTACGATGTCTACCTGCGCACGGCGGTCTCGGTGGACCCGTCCGGCTGGGCCCACTTCGACCATGTGAAGATGCCCGACTACCGCTGGGGCATCTTCCTGCAACCGGCCGACGCCGAGCGCAAGATCCACTTCGGTGAGCACAAGGGGCAGGCCGCGTGGCAGGAAGTGCCGGGCGAACACCGCGCCAACCTGCGCCGCATCATCGTCACGCAGGGCGATACCGAGCCGGCGTCCGTGGAGCAGCAGCGCCACCTGGGCCTGACCGCGCCGTCGCTCTATGACCTGCGCAACCTGTTCCAGGTGAATGTGGAGGAAGGCCGCCACCTCTGGGCGATGGTCTACCTGCTACACCGCCACTTCGGCCGCGATGGCCGCGAGGAAGCCGAGGCGCTGCTGGGCCGCCGCTCGGGCGACGAGGACAACCCGCGCATCCTGGGCGCGTTCAACGAGCGCACGCCAGACTGGCTCGCCTTCTTCATGTTCACCTACTTCACGGACCGCGACGGCAAGTTCCAGCTCTGCGCGCTGGCCGAGTCCGGCTTCGACCCGCTGGCGCGCACCACGCGCTTCATGCTGACCGAGGAAGCCCACCACATGTTCGTGGGCGAGAGCGGCGTTTCGCGCGTGATCCAGCGTACCTGCGAGGTCATGCGCGAGCGCGACATCCAGGACCCGGCCGACGTGCGCGCCGCCGGGGTAATCGACCTGGAAACCATCCAGCGCTACCTGAACTTCCACTACAGCGTGACGATCGACCTGTTCGGCGCCGACCAGTCCTCCAACGCGGCCACGTTCTACAGCGCCGGGCTGAAGGGCCGCTTCGAGGAAGGCAAGCGCGGCGACGACCACGTGCTCAAGGGCGACGTGTACCGCATTCTCGACGTGCGCGACGGCAAGCTGGCCGAGCGCGAGGTGCCGATGCTCAATGCCCTGAACGAGGTGCTGCGCGACGACTACATCAAGGATTCGGTCGGCGGCGTGGCGCGCTGGAACAAGGTGATCGAGAAGGCCGGCATCCCGTTCCGGCTGACCGTGCCGCACAAGGCGTTCAACCGCAAGATCGGCACCTTCGCCAATGTGCACGTCTCGCCCACTGGCGAAGTGCTGAGCGAGGCCGCCTGGCAGGCCAACGCGGACACCTGGCTGGCCACTGACGCGGACCGCGCCTTCGTGGCCTCGCTGATGGGCCGCGTGGTGGAGCCGGGCCGCTACGCCAACTGGATCGCCCCGCCGGCGGTGGGCGTGAACCGCCAGCCGGTGGACTTCGAATACGTGCGCTTCAACTAGATCACTGGACAAGAGGCAGACATGGGCGCGCCCGACATCATCAAGCAGCACCTGATCGATCCGGAAATCTGCATTCGCTGCAACACCTGCGAAGACACCTGCCCGATCGACGCCATCACCCACGACGACCGCAACTACGTGGTCAAGGCCGAGGTCTGCAACGGCTGCAACGCGTGCCTGTCGCCCTGCCCGACGGGCGCCATCGACAACTGGCGCACGATGCTGCGCGGCGAGGCGTATCCGATCGACGCCCAACTGCTCTGGGATGAGCTGCCGCCCGAGGTGCCGCTGCCCGAGGCGGAGATCGACGCGGCAACCTCCGCCTCCGCGACTGCCGCCGAGGCACTCGCCCAGGCCGCCGCCGGGGCTGGCACGGCGCCCGCCAGCGACGTGCAGGCCGTGGAGACCAGCCGCCACACCTCGCCCAAGGCGCCGTGGTCGGCCGCGCATCCCTATGTCAACCTGCATGGCGTGCGCGCGCCGGTGTCGGCCACGGTGGCCGGCAACTACCGGCTGACGGCCGAGGACGCGTCGAGCGACATCCATCACATCGTGCTGGACTTCGGCAACCAGTTCTTCCCGGTGCTGGAGGGGCAGGCCATCGGCATCGTGCCGCCCGGTACCGATGCGTCGGGCAAGCCGCACTACATCCGCATGTACTCGGTGGCCAGCCCGCGCGACGGCGAGCGCCCCGGCTACAACAACCTCGCGCTGACCGTGAAGCGCGTGGACCAGGACCACGACGGGCAGCCGGTACGCGGCGTGGCGTCGAATTTCCTGTGCGACCTGGCCAAGGGCGACACGGTGCAGGTCGTCGGCCCCTTCGGTAGCACTTTCCTGATGCCGAACCACCGCGAGGCCAGCGTGATGATGATCTGCACGGGCACCGGCTCCGCGCCAATGCGGGCGATGACCGAGCGCATGCGTCGCAACATGGCGAGTTTCGATGGGCGCCGCCTGCTGTTCTTCGGCGCACGCAACCAGCGCGAATTGCCCTACTTCGGCCCGCTGCTGAAGCTGCCCAAGGACTTCCTCGACATTCACTTCGCTTTCTCCCGCGATGCCGAGATGCCGCGCCGCTATGTGCAGGATGCGATACGCGAAGCGGGCCCGCAGGTGGCCGCGCTGCTGGCCGACCCGCATGGCCATGTGTACATCTGCGGCCTGAAGGGGATGGAGGAAGGCGTGCTGGCCGCGTTCGCCGAGGTCCGCGCGGCGGCAGGCCAGTCCTGGCCGGACCTGGAGGCCACGCTGCGCGCCGAGGGCCGGCTTCATATTGAGACGTATTAGGCACCTATCGGCCTATGTCACGGCCTTTCCTTCTGAAATACACCGCCTATAATGTTTCCCAAGAAAGGAGCATAGGCGATGCAATCTCATCAGATTCCGGAGACCGAGCCCGCCGGCGGCGTGAACCCCGGCGCCACGCTCACCAAGGCCGTGATGCGCGCGGCAGGCTTTCTTGGCATCAGCCAGGCCATCGTGGCCAGCGTGCTGGGCATCAGCACCGCGTCGGTCTCGCGCATGGCGTCCGGCGGCTATGTGCTTGATGCGCACCGCAAGGAGTGGGAATTCGGCGTGCTGTTCGTGCGCCTGTTCCGCTCGCTCGATGCCATCCTCGGCCACGACGAGCAGGCGCGGCTGTGGCTCACCCATGACAACCTCGCGCTCGGCGGCAAGCCGCTCGAACTGATTCGCACCACGGAAGGACTCGTACGTGTCGTTCACTATCTGGACGCCACCCGCGGTCGCATCTGAGCGCAAGCCGTACGCGCTCAAACTGTGGCGGGCGGTGGAGGCCCAGCATGTGGTCTCGACCATGCCCCTGGTGGACAGCCTCGAGGAACAGGCCGTGCTCGAAGCCGTGCTCGACGCCGGCAAGCCTGCCGTGCCTGCCGACGCACGCCACCTCCATTACCTGATCTTCACGCCCTTCCGCTATCCGCCCTCGCCCTGGGGCTCGCGCTTTCGCGGCGGGCAAGACCCGGGCGTGTTCTATGGCGCCGACGCCATCCGCACGGCCTGTGCCGAACTGGGCTACTGGCGCTGGCGCTTCTTGCTCGACAGCCCCGCGCTGCCCCGCATCGACGCCCGCGCGCAGACACTGTTCCAGGTCAGCGTGAAGACCGATGGCGTGGCGCTGGACGCCGCCCCATTCCATGAAGACCCCCGCTGGATCGACCCGGACGACCACGCGCCCTGCCAGGCCTTTGGCCGTCTGGCGCGCGAAGCCGGGCTGGGCCTGATCCGCTACACCTCCGTACGCGACCCCGAGCGCGGCCCGTGTGCGGCGGTGCTGACGCCACGCGCCTTCGACCAGCCCAACCCGCTCGCCACCACCACGTGGATGCTGACCGTTCGGCCGGACCGCGTGATCTGGCAACGCGACGACCTGCAGCAGCGCGACAGTTTCGAGTTCGAAGCGACGCTGTGGCAGCGCACAAGCGAAACCCCGAAATCGACCTGAACGCGCCCCCTGCGAAACGCTCTAACAGGAAGACGGGTGCCGCTTGCACGGTACTCATCAGAAGCCGAGAGACAAAGGTGTTGCATTGCGCAAACGGTTGCCATATACTCTCAGCTTCGACGGACGCGGGGTGGAGCAGTCTGGCAGCTCGTCGGGCTCATAACCCGAAGGTCGCAGGTTCAAATCCTGCCCCCGCAACCAACCGCCGGAACGAACAAGCAGCAACAAGAAAACCCGCCCATTCAGGCGGGTTTTTTGTTTTCTATCCGATCACTTATTTGGATTTGGCGGTCGCCCCGTACCTCACGCGCGTCGGGCCACCAACGCTGTTGAACAGCAGGTCGCCATTCGGCAACGACTGGATCAGCGCATAGGCGCCGTTGCCCAGATTGTCCTGCCCGAAGATCGAGCGATGGACCGTCTTGCCGGTTTCCCAGTCCATCCCGGTCACTTCCCAGCCATCCTTCTTGGCGTAGCCATTCACGAACACGATCCGCGATGGCCCGCTCACGGTCGGGACCATGCTCGTGGACACCACATCATTGCGCGTCCACACCGAGCGCCACCCCTTGGTCTTCGTATCCCACTCGAAGCGCTCCGCCCCGGTGGCCGGCGTCAGCGCCGGGCCGCCCGCGAGAACATCGACCAGCCGATCGGCCACGCCCTTCGGCCGGATATTGTTCACCACGAAGGCGCCGTAGCCCAGTGCCACCACCGATTGCTCGGACTGGACGTAGGGCGTGCTGGCCGGCAGCCCGCAGGTGACCTGGATCTGATCGGCAATGCGGCTCGACTTCGTGCCGGGCCGCTGCGTGAAGCCGGCCGGGATCTCATCGCGCCAGAACGCCACCAGCTTCATGCGGTCCGAGCCGTCGGTGATGACCACCAGCTTGTCCGCATCGTCGCCAAAGCCCATCAGGGTCGGCGTGGAGCCCGTGCCGTTGCCGAACTTCACGCTCGGCATCGGCGTCTGGCCCGAGTCATAGGCCGATTCCCAGGCGCCGTGGGCGGCGTCGCGGGACAGCGTCTTCCCGGTCCACACCAGCTTGCGCATCATCTTGTCGGAAGCGATATAGATCCCGTTCTTCTCATCGACGGCCATCGCGTTGGAGACGATCTCCCCTTCCGGGAACTGGAAAGCGTCGCCGACGGGCTTGAAATCGCGGTCGAGCACGCGGATGGACTGCGCGGCGGCCACCACCAAATTCCCGTCATACGTCATATTCAGCATCACGCCGCCGGCATTCTCGAGCGCGGTCAGGCGGTCCTTGAGATCGATCGTCCGCAATAGCTTGATGCCGGCTTCCGGGCGCTTCGGATCGATCAGCCCATAGGCGCGGACCGCGGAGCGATTGGTCGCATACAGCACGCCATCCTTGCCCGACACCACGTAGATATTGGCGCTGATCCGCTTGCGGTCCAGCGCCAGGTCGGTCTTGACCGCCTTCTCCACGCGCGCGACATCGTCCAGCGGCTCGGCGAGGATCTTGTCGAGCAGACCGGCGGGCAGCGGCTTGGCGTCCGGGTCCGGCAGCCGGGCTACCTCGCGCCAGCCGCCATTGCTGACATCCACATAGGAGACACCGCCCGTGGAGGCCGCCCACATATAGCGCGGTGAGGGCGTGGCCAGCGTCATGATGCTGATCGGCCCGGCCTGCACACGCGGCGCCTTGCGCAGATCGACATGGAAGGTGCCGCGCGGGAGCGCATAAGGCATCACGTCGGTCTGAGCGGGGTCGAAATGGGTGAGCGCGTACGCTTCCGCGGCAAGGAAGGGATTGGGGCGAGGCTTGCTGACGGCGGCGCCGCCCTCCTTCGCCGTCACGGCCATCGCCGGGACGCTCGCGCCCAGCAGCATGGCCATTGCCAGGGCGGTTCCACTGAACCGCACCACGTGTCTTGTTTTCATCTTTCTGCTCCGCGTTGGAATGAAGCGGCCGATGGTAGGCATCGCCGTCCATTCAGGCGAGGGCGCAGGGAACGTAATCGCCACAGACTTGATGCGGGTCATGTTCAAGACGCCGGGGATGCAACATGCATCACTTTCCAAGGTCAATCCATGGCGGTAGACGCCCGAGGTCCGTAGGGTTCATCTCACACGTCACTGAAGGAGAAACCAACATGACCATGCGTAGCACGAAATCGATGGCGATCTGGGCGGCGGCTTGCACGGTTTGTGCCGCGCTGGCGGGCGGCGCGGCCTTCGCCCAAGGCAGCGGCGGCAGCCATACCCAGGCCAAGCCGACGGCCCAGAAGCCGGCCCACGGCGCAAAGGGTCACCGCAACGACCGGCCCGCGCCGGTCAACCTGCCAGACCCCCGCAAGGGCAAGGCGGACATCGTGCCGCCAGACCGCCCCGAGGACTGGGTGCCGACTGCCGGCCCGGGCGCGGCAGGCGGCGCAAAGGCAACCCAGCGCAAGTAACCCGCCTCCCCGAGACAGCGCGATGTGCACCCCAGGAGCGCACATCGCGCCCACAGCGGCCGGGCGGCGCGGTGATACACTTGGCGCCATTCCTCCCGGACGCCCCTCATGAAATTCTGCTCGAACTGTGGTCATGCGGTTGTCCTGCGCGTACCCGAAGGCGACAATCGCCCGCGCAGCGTATGCGACGGCTGCGGCACCATCCACTATGTCAATCCCCGCAACGTCGTGGGCACGATCCCGGTCTGGGAAGACAAGATCCTGATCTGCAAGCGCGCCATCGAGCCCCGCTACGGGTTCTGGACGCTGCCGGCCGGCTTCATGGAGATTGGCGAGACCACGGCCCAGGCCGCCTCGCGCGAGACCCTCGAGGAAGCCGGCGCCCGCGTGGAAGTGGGCGAACTGTTCTCGATCCTCAACGTGCCGCACGTGCACCAGGTGCATCTGTTCTACCTGGCGACGATGCAGGACCTGGACATCGCCCCGGGCGAGGAAAGCCTCGAGGTCAAGCTGGTCGATGAAGCCGATGTGCCCTGGGACGACCTGGCCTTTCCCACCGTCATCCACACGCTGCGCTGCTTCTTCGCCGACCGCGCGGCAGGCCGGATCGCCGATGGCAGCTTCCGCCTGCACAGCCTCGACATCGACAAGCCGATGCGGCCGCTGACCAGCCGTGCCACGGTGACGCCGCTGTCGGCGGCCGAGGCGTCCCAGGCCACGTCGCCCGCCTCGCCGCCCGTCACCCCCTGAACCCGGGCGACGCCCCGCCGCCCCATGATCACCTGGCTGGACCCACAGGACCCGTTTCCGCCTGTCGAGCGGGCGCTCGGCCCGGCCAGCGATGCACCCGGCCTGCTCGCGGCCAGCCGCGACCTCTCGCCGCAACGGCTGCTGCTGGCCTACCGGCAAGGTATCTTCCCGTGGTATTCCGAAGGCCAGCCGGTGCTCTGGTGGAGCACCGACCCGCGCATGGTGCTGACGCCGCAGGCGCTCAAGGTCTCCGCCACGCTGCGCAAGACACTACGCCGCACGCTACGCGACCCCGACTGGGAAATCCGTGTCGACGATGATTTCATCGCCGTGATGCGCTCATGCGCCATGACCGCCCGCGACGGCCAGTTCGGCACGTGGATCACCGACGACATCGTCAGCGCCTACGGCGCGCTGCACCGCGCCGGCCGCGCCCACTCCGTGGAAAGCTGGTATCGGGGCGAGCGCGTGGGCGGCCTCTACGGCGTGGCGCTGGGCCGCATGTTCTATGGCGAGTCGATGTTCGCGCAGCGCACCGACGCCTCCAAGATCGCCCTGGCCGCGCTCTGCGCCTTCCTCGACCAACACGGCGTGACGATGATCGACTGCCAGCAGGAAACCGACCACCTGGCCTCCCTCGGCGCCCGCCCCATCCCCCGCGCAGACTTCGTCGCCCACGTCCGGGCCGCCACCGCCCAGCCCGACATCGTGCCGTGGCAGTTCGACAAGTCTGTGCTGGCACGCTGGGCGCCAGCTGTTTGACGCAGCGCAAATCCGCCTGAAGGCAGGTGGGCAGACACTCGCTACTTCGCGTGTCGTGCCGTTCACCTGCCGGATGAAAGACCCCAACTACGATCTCGTTCTCAAGACCACCTGTGCCACGCTGCTGACCGACAAGGCCAACACGGTGATGGGGCTCGCCATCCGGCTCGGCACCACGCCGCGCCGCTATCTGGAACTTGGTTTTCCCGACCTTCCACTGGCCGTGAAGGTCGCCAATGTCGAGAAAATGCTGTTCCGGCGCAACGTGCCGCGGCGATTTCTGGAAGGGATCTATGGCACCCTGCTGGCACCCAAGGCGATCTTCAGGTCACACACCCGTCCGCATGATGTGAACGCGGTAGTGCTGTCCTTCGACACCATTCATCTGGGCCCGCTCGTTGCCATCCTGCATGCGGACAAGCAAATCGGCCGCGCCCGTTGCAACGAGCTCGCGAGCATCTATGCGAAGGAAGACAGGGATTTCGAGCGCGTGTGGCGCGCCAAGGGGCTACTGCTTTGGGAGGGGGCCAGCGAACGTGGCGACATGCCCACCATGACGGTGGCGCACAAAAGAAAAACCGCCTGAGAGACACGACTGTCCGGCTCTGATTGCCATAAGTGGGACGCCTCTCAAGCGGTCTGGCCAGTATATGACCTTCGCCCCATCATTGCAACGCCAGCGGATCTGCACCGCGTTGCACACGCCGCCCGGTTTGCTCTGATAGACTGCCAGACAGGATGCCGCCACGCGGTGTCCGCCGCCTCCGTCTTTTCGTCATGAGCGAGCCATGAGCAAGCTGAAGGAACTTCCGCTCTCCGCGTTGCAGTTTTACGCAACGGCGCCCTACGCTTGCAGCTATCTCGATGGCCGCATGGCGCGCTCGCAGGTGGCCACGCCCGCGCACCTGATCAATGCCGATGTCTACTCCCGGCTGGTGCGCGCCGGCTTCCGCCGCAGCGGCATCTTCACCTATCGCCCCTATTGCGACGAATGCCGCGCCTGCACGCCGTGCCGCGTGCTGGTGGACCAGTTCCACCCGGACCGCAGCCAGCGCCGCGCCTGGCGCCAGCACGAGGGCCTGCAGGCGCTGGTGGCGCCGCTGACCTACGTCGAGGAGCATTACGCGCTGTATCTGCTCTATCAGTCGATGCGCCACGCCGGCGGCGGCATGGACCAGGACAGCCGGGACCAGTACGAGCAGTTCCTGCTGCAAAGCCGCGTGAACTCGCGGCTGGTGGAGTTCCGCGAACCGCCGGGCTCGCCCGAGGCGGGCCGCCTGCGCATGGTCAGCATGATCGATGTGCTCGACGACGGCCTGTCGTCGGTCTACACCTTCTATGACCCGATGGCCGTCGGCGCGAGCTACGGCACCTACAACATCCTCTGGCAGATCAACCAGACCCGCGAGCTGGGCCTGCCGCACCTCTATCTGGGCTACTGGATCGCCGACAGCCGCAAGATGGCCTACAAGGCGCGCTTCCGGCCGCTCCAGGTGCTCACGGGCAACCAGTGGCATCCGTTCGACGACGATGCTGTTGTACCCAACCCCGCACCGAAGCCCGCACCCAACGCCGCACCGGCCACCACGCCGGCCGCGGCACCCCAACCGGGGCCCGCCCAGGCGTAGCGCCTGCCGCACGCTACAATGCCGCCCTGGTACCGACTTCACGCCGGCCGCGGCCGCGCCCCCTCCCCGTGCTCAACGCGCTCTATCCCCTGTTTCGCCCCGCCCTGTTCTCCATGGATGCGGAGGATGCCCACCATTTCACGCTGAACAACCTCATGCGCGCCCAGCGCATGGGCCTGGCCGGTTGCCTTGGCAACACCATCGCCGCCGATCCGCGCACCGTCATGGGCGTGCGCTTCCCGAACCCCGTGGGGCTGGCGGCCGGTCTCGACAAGGACGGCGCGTACATCGACGGTCTTGCCGCGTTCGGCTTCGGCTTTATCGAGGTGGGCACGGTCACGCCGCGCGCCCAGCCCGGCAACCCGCGTCCGCGCATGTTCCGGCTGCCGCAGGCCGATGCGCTGATCAACCGCATGGGCTTCAACAATGGCGGCGTGGATGCCTTCGTGGCCAACGTGCAGGCGTCGCGCTGGAAGGCCGAGGGCGGCGTGCTGGGCCTGAATATCGGCAAGAACGCCGACACCCCGATCGAGCGCGCGGCTGACGACTACCTCTACTGCCTCGAGCGCGTCTATCCGCACGCGAGCTACGTGACGGTGAACATCTCGTCGCCGAATACCAAGAACCTGCGCCAGCTGCAGGGCGCGAGCGAGCTGGACAGCCTGCTCTCCACGCTGAAAACCGCCCAGCAGCGCCTGGCCGACCAGCACAAGCGCTATGTGCCGCTGGCGCTGAAGATTGCGCCGGACCTGGACGACGACCAGATCCGCAATATCGGCGATGCGCTGGTGCGGCACGGCATCGACGGGGTGATTGCCACCAACACCACGATCTCGCGCGAGGCGGTCCAGGGCCTGCCGCATGCCGAGGAAGCGGGCGGCCTCTCCGGGCGCCCGGTGTTCGAATCCTCCACCCGCGTGGTGCGCGCCTTGCGCGCCGTGGTGGGCGATGCCCTGCCGATCGTCGGCGTGGGCGGCATCTTCAGCGGCGCCGACGCGCGCGCGAAGATCGATGCCGGCGCGCAACTGGTCCAGGTCTACAGCGGCCTGATCTACCGCGGCCCCGCCCTGGTGCGGGACTGCGCCGCCGCCTTGCGCCACCCCGTTGCCGGTTGAGGATGTTGCACCGCAACACATTCACGAAAATCGGCTTCCTGGCGCAATAATTTGCGGCACGCCTCGCCCGCCGAGGCGTTTAACAGCAGGATATGGCCGACCGGTGCACTAAAAGAGAGCCGCGGGAGGCCCGAAAATGGTATCCTCGCAGGCTTCAAAAGTACCGAACCCTCGGGGGAGAACCATTACATGCTGCGTCTTCAGTCGCGCCTCAAGGCATCCACCCAAACCATTCTCGGCGGCGTGGTCGCGCTGTCGGTGCTGTACGGCGGCGCCGTGCAGGCCCAGACCGTGAAAGTGCTGTCGATCGTCGATCACCCGGCGCTCGACGCCATCCGCGACGGCGTGCGCGCCGAACTGAAGGCTGCCGGCTATGACGCCGACAAGAACCTGAAGTGGGAATACCAGAGCGCGCAGGGCAACACCGGCACCGCCGCCCAGATCGCCCGCAAGTTCGTCGGCGACCAGCCGAACGCGATTGTCGCCATCGCCACGCCGTCCGCGCAGGCCGTGGTGGCCGCCACCAAGACCGTGCCGGTGGTGTACTCGGGCGTGACGGACCCCGTGGCTGCCCAACTGGTCAAGGGCTGGGGCGCCACCGGCACCAACGTGACCGGCGTCTCGGACAAGCTGCCGCTGGACAAGCAGGTCGCCCTGATCCAGCGCGTGGTGCCCAAGGTCAAGACCGTCGGCATGGTCTACAACCCCGGCGAAGCCAACTCGGTGGTGGTGGTCAAGGAACTGAAGGAACTGCTGGCCAAGCAGGGCCTGACGCTGAAGGAAGCCGCCGCGCCGCGTACCGTGGATATCGGCCCGGCTGCCAAGAGCCTGATCGGCAAGGTCGATGTGATCTATACGAACACCGACAACAACGTGGTCTCGGCCTACGAGGCGCTGGTGAAGGTGGCCAACGAGTCGAAGATTCCGCTGGTGGCCGCTGACACGGACAGCGTGAAGCGTGGCGCCGTGGCCGCGCTGGGCATCAACTACAGCGACCTGGGCCACCAGACCGGCAAGGTTGTCGTGCGCATCCTGAAGGGCGAGAAGCCCGGCGCGATTGCCTCGCAGACCTCGGACAACCTCGAACTGTTCGTGAACACCAGCGCCGCCGCCAAGCAGGGCGTGACGCTGGCGCCGGAACTGGTCAAGGAAGCCAAGACCGTCATCAAGTAAGACCCGCAACGGACCGCGCCGCCCCCGAGGGGTTGCGCGGCCTGACGCTCTCCGGCCCCGGCCCGGCCTATCCGGCCGGCCGGGGCCTCCGGACCGCAGCGCGCTCGTCGCCTACCCGGCGCGCGACAGCCCGGCCGGCCCCCCGCAACAGGATTTCCCCATGTCCCTCTTTTCCCTTATGGGCGCCCTGGAGATCGGCCTGATCTTCAGCCTCGTGGCCCTCGGGGTGCTGATCTCGTTCCGCATCCTGAATTTCCCCGATCTCACCGTCGATGGCAGCTTTCCGCTCGGCGGCGCCGTGGCGGCCACGCTGATCGCCGCTGGCCAGGACCCCTTCCTGGCCACATTCGCCGCCATCGCGGCCGGCGGGGTGGCCGGATGGATCACCGGCTGGCTCAACGTGCGGCTCAAGATCATGGATCTGCTGGCCAGTATCCTGATGATGATCGCGCTGTACTCGGTCAACCTGCGCATCATGGGCCGCCCGAACGTGCCGCTGATTACCGAGCCGACCCTGTTCACGGTGCTCCAGCCCGAGTGGCTGCCAGACTACCTGCTGCGCCCGCTGGTGCTGCTGGTGGTGGTGATCGTGGCGAAGGTCGGCCTGGACTGGTTCTTCTCATCGCAACTGGGCCTGGCGATGCGCGCCACCGGTGCCAATCCGCGCATGGCGCGGTCGCAGGGCGTGCCTACGGGCCGTGCCACGCTGGCCGGCATGGCGCTCTCCAACGGGCTGGTGGCGCTGGCCGGCGCGCTGTTCGCGCAAACCCAGGGCGGGTCCGACATCTCGATGGGCATCGGCACCATCGTGATCGGCCTGGCCGCCGTGATCATCGGCGAGACCATCCTGCCGGCGCGGCGTCTGGTCTATGTGACGCTGGCCGTGGTGCTGGGCGCCATCCTGTACCGATTCTTCATCGCGCTGGCGCTGAACACGGAGTTCATTGGCCTCAAGGCGCAGGATCTGAATCTGGTGACGGCGGCGCTGGTGACGCTGGCGCTGGTGCTGCCGGCCACGCGCAAGAAGCTGTTTGGCCGCAAGAACGGAGGTGCCTGAGATGCTGCGCGCACAAGACCTGAAGCTGACCTTCAACCCCGGCACGCCGATCGAGAACCGCGCGCTGCGCGGCCTGAACCTGGAGATCCCGAGCGGCCAGTTCGTGGCCGTGATCGGCTCCAACGGCGCCGGCAAGTCCACCTTCCTGAACGCCGTCAGCGGCGACCAGATGGTGGATAGCGGCCGCATCACCATCGACGACATCGACGTGACCCGGCAGCCCGCCTGGGACCGCGCCCATCTGGTGGCCCGCGTGTTCCAGGACCCGATGGCCGGCACCTGCGAGGCGCTGACCATCGAGGAAAACATGGCGCTGGCCATGGCGCGCGGCTCGCGGCGCAGCTTCCGCCCGGCGCTGAACAAGGCGTCGCGCGAGCTGTTCCGCGACAAGCTGCGGCTGCTGAACCTCGGGCTTGAGAATCGTCTGACGGACCGGATCGGCCTGCTGTCCGGCGGCCAGCGGCAGGCGGTGAGCCTGCTGATGGCATCGCTCCAGCCGTCGCGCATCCTGCTACTCGACGAGCACACGGCCGCGCTGGACCCGAAAACCGCCGCCTTTGTGCTGGAGTTGACCGCGCGGATCGTCTCGGAAAGCAAGCTCACGACGATGATGGTGACGCACTCGATGCGGCAGGCGCTGGACTACGGGGAGCGCACGGTGATGCTGCACCAGGGGCAGGTGGTACTGGATGTGTCAGGCGACCAGCGCAAGGGCCTCGACGTGCCCGACCTGCTGCGGATGTTCGAGCAGACCCGGCATGAGCAGCTGGATGATGACGCGCTGCTGCTGAGCTGAACTGAGCTGAATCGAAAGGGAAGAAAGACGGCCGGGGGTGCTCCCCGGCCGTTGTCGTTTACGTGGCTGACGCCCGTTACGCCGTCTCGGCCCTGTCCAGCCAGCGCTTGAGCTGGTCCGTGACGGCCGTGCTCGAGAACGAGCAGCTGTCCTGGGTGAACACCGCCGACATCTCCAGGCGGCGTAGCAATTCCTCCATCGCCTGGCTGAAAACCGGCGGCAGCGTCAAAGACGTGGCCGCCGCGCGCCACGCGCCGACGAGATCCGCCACCGGCATCGTACCGGCCACATGGCTCGCCAATGCCTCGCGCATCGCGTTCAGTGCGCGCTGGTTGTCCTGGTGCGTACTCATGCGCGCGCCCTCCTCTCCTTGTACAACTCGCGGAAGGTCCGGCCGCTCGGCGCGGGCATGTCGCGCGTGTCGGTCCAGCCCTTGCCCGCCATCGGCAGGCTGGCAATCAGCCGATTCCGGCCACCCATCCGCGCCAGCAGGCGCGCGCCCATGCGCGTGGCGAAGGCGTAGAGCGCCGGGCGGCGCGCCACATAGCCCCAGACCTGCAGCGACAGCCGCTCCTGCCACGGGCGCAGGCCGCGTTCCATCTGCTTCTCGCGCAGCTTGCGCAGCAGGTCTGAGAGCGGGATCGACGCAGGACACACTCTGTTGCACTCGCCGCAAAGTGTGGCGGCCTGGGGCAGATCGACCGCATTGGCGAGGCCGACATAACTCGGCGTCAGCACGCTGCCCATCGGTCCCGGGTAGACCCAGCCATAGGCATGGCCGCCGATCTTCTGGTACACCGGGCAGTGGTTCATGCAGGCGCCGCAGCGGATGCAGCGCAGCATCTCCTGGAATTCGCCGCCGATCAGGCCGGTCCGGCCGCCATCCACAAGCACGAAGTACATATGCTCGGGGCCGTCGCGCTCGCCCTCGGCGCGCGGGCCGGTCAGCAGCGAGAAATAGTTGGAAATCGCCTGCCCGGTAGCCGAGCGCGGCAGCAGCCGCATCACCGTGGCCAGGTCTTCCAGTGTCGGCAACACCTTCTCGATGCCGGTAACGGCCACGTGCACGCGCGGCATGACGGTGCACATGCCCTCGTTGCCCTCGTTGGTCACCACGGCCACCGAGCCCGTCTCGGCAATGATGAAGTTACCCCCCGTCACGCCCATGTCGGCGGACAGGAACTCGGGCCGCAGCACCTCGCGCGCCTCACGGGTCATCTGCGGGATGTCGGTCAGGCGCGGCTTGTGGTGGACCCGCGCGAACAGGTCGGCAATCTCGTCCTTGTCCTTGTGGATCACGGGCGCGATGATGTGCGACGGCGGCTCGGCATCGTTGATCTGGAGGATGTACTCGCCCAGATCGGTCTCGATGCTCTGCACGCCCATCTCGCCCAGCACCTGGTTCAGGCGCATCTCCTCGGTCACCATCGACTTGCTCTTGATGACCTTCTTCACGCCATGCTTCTGCGCGATCTCGGCCACCAGGCGGGCTGCGTCGGCGGTGGTCTCGGCGAACAGCACCGTGGCGCCGCGCCTGGTCGCATTTTCTTCAAACTTGGCGAGCCAGACGTCGAGGTTTTCCAGCGCGCGGTTGCGGCGCTCCTTGAGCGCGGCGCGCGTGGCGTCGAAGTCGATGTCGCGGATCGCATCGGCCCGCGCCGTCACGAACTTGGTCGACAGTTTCTTGAGGTTCTGCTGCAGGCGCTGGTCGGCGAGCTTCTGCCCGGCCCGCGCCTTGAATTCCATGCTGTGGACTTGCATCGTATTTTGCCGAGGTTCGATCGATCAGGCGTCGCCCGCCAGGACCTGCGCAATGTGCAGCACGCGGGTGCGCGTATCGCCGGACCGGCGCAGCCGGCCTTCGATATTGAGCATGCAGCCAAGGTCGCCCAGCACCACGGCGTCGGCGCCGCTGGCCTGGATGTTGGCGCATTTCTCGTCGACGATGGCCGTCGAGATATTGCCGTACTTTACCGAGAACGTACCGCCGAAGCCGCAGCAGGCCTCGCAATCCTTCATCTCGGTCAGCTGCACGCCGGGCAGCTTGCCGAGCAGCGCGCGCGGCTGCTGCTTGACGCCGAGTTCGCGCAGGCCGGAGCAGGAGTCGTGATAGGTGACGTGGCCGGAAAACGCCGAGTCGACGGTCTCGATCTTGGCCACGTTGGCCAGGAAATCGGTCAGTTCGTAGACACGCTCGCGCAGGCGCTCGTAGCGGCCGTGGAGTTCGGGGTCGTCGCGCAGCAGGTCCTGGTAGTGCGCGCGGACCATGCCGCCGCAGGAGCCCGAGGGGATCACCACGTAGTCGAACATCTCGAACTCACGCAGGAATTTTTCGGCGAGGTCGCGCGAGACGGCGCGCTCGCCCGAGTTGTAGGCGGGCTGGCCGCAGCAGGTCTGCGCCTCGGGCACCATGACCTCGTAACCCGCCGATTCCAGCAGCTTCAGCACCGAAAACCCGATCTCCGGGCGCATGAGGTCCACCAGACAGGTGGCGAACAGTCCGATTCGCATCGCTTCCTTTTATCCAGACCCGAAACCTCGCAATTATGCGCCCCCGCCGCGCCGCTGCGGGCAGCGCGCGCCGCAAACTTGTTCATCCCCGCGCGCAATGCCGCTCATGCGAAAGCGGCCCCGTCATTGGATAGGAATCCCGGTAATTGCATTTCACCTATTGAAATTTTCACAATGCGAGATAGAATCAGGCAAACGCTTAATTTGCCGCATGGCAACATTTCCTCCTATGGCAGAAGCAGACAAGTCACCCGGCAAGACCTCCATCCAGGTCATCGAACGCATGATGACGCTGCTGGATGCGCTCGCCCAGCACGCGGACCCCGTCAGTCTCAAGGAGTTGTCGCTGGCCACCGGCCTGCATCCGTCCACGGCACACCGCATTCTCAATGACATGGTGGCGTGCCGTTTCGTGGATCGCTCGGACCCCGGCAGCTATCGGCTCGGCATGCGGCTGCTGGAACTCGGCAACCTCGTGAAGGCACGGCTGTCCGTGCGCGATGCGGCACTCGCACCGATGCGTGCGCTGCACCGCGTCACCGGGCAGACCGTGAACCTCTCGGTGCGTCAGGGCGATGAAATCGTCTATATCGAGCGCGCCTACAGCGAGCGCTCGGGCATGCAGGTGGTGCGCGCCATCGGTGGCCGCGCCCCCCTGCACCTGACCTCGGTCGGCAAGCTGTTCCTGGCCGCCGACGAGGCCGGGCGCGTGCGCAGCTATGCCACGCGCACCGGGCTGGCCGGGCATACGGGGACGTCGATCACGGACATCGCCAAGCTGGAGCGCGAACTGAGCTGGGTGCGCACCAACGGCTATGCGCGCGACAACGAGGAACTGGAGCTGGGCGTGCGCTGCATTGCGGCTGGCATCTACGACGACTCGCGCCGGCTGGTGGCCGGGCTGTCGCTGTCCGCGCCGGCAGACCGCCTGCAGGACAGCTGGCTGCAGAACCTCAAGGACACCGCGCTGCAGATTTCGCGCGGCATGGGCTACGTGGCGGACGCCGTGTCGGCCTGATTGGGCCTGATTGGGCCTGATTGGGCCTGATTGGGCCTGATTGGGCCTGAGCACCCCTGAGCGCCCCCGCGCACTCCCCCCAAAAAGAAACGCGCCGACGGGCTGCCCCGCGGCGCGTTTTCAATTGGCGGCGGCTACCTGGATCAGGTGCCGCGTGCCTGCTGCGAGGCCAGGATCGCGTGCGCCGCGTGCGGCGCGCTAGGACCCTGCGTAAGGTTTGGGGAGGCCGGGAACGGCCGTTGCGGGCCCTGCACCGACGGCTGGTGCTCAAGCCACGTGCGCACGCGCGTGGCATCGGCAAAGCGCGACAGCTTGCCCACGGAGTCGAGGAACACCATCACCACGTTGCGGTCGTTCACGCGGGCCTGCATCACCAGGCATTGGCCGGCTTCCGAGATGAAACCGGTCTTCTGCAGGCCGATCTCCCAGTTGCCGCCGCGCACGAGGCGGTTGGTGCTCACGTAATGGAGCGGACGGCCCAGCACGTTCACTTCATGCTCGGTCTGGGTCGAGAATTCGCGGATGGTCGGGTTGCGGTAAGCGGCATTGACCAGGCGGGCCAGGTCCATCGCACTCGACACATTGCTGCTGGAAAGACCGCTCGAATCGACAAAGTGGCTGTCGTTCATGCCGAGTTCGCGCGCCTTGCGGTTCATCGCGCTCACAAACGCCGGCAGGCCGCCCGGATAGCTGCGGCCCAGCACCGAAGCGGCACGGTTTTCCGACGACATCAGCGCCAGCAGCATCATTTCATGGCGGGTCAGCTGCGTGCCAAAGCGCAGGCGCGAGCTGCTGTGCTTCTCGGTGTCGCGGTCTTCCTCGCTCACCGTCAGCACTTCGTCCATCGGCAGGCGGGAATCCATGACCACCAGCGCGGTCATCAGCTTGGTGATCGAAGCGATCGGCAGCACCGCCGTCGGATTTTTCTGAAACAGGACTTCGTTCGTGTTCTGGTCCAACACCAGCGCCACGGAGGAACGCAGCGCGAGCGCATCTTCCGTATCGCGCAGGCCCATGGCCTCGGCGAGCGTCGGTTTCGACGGTACGAAGGCCGCGCGAACCGGCTGTGCACGGCTGGCCATCACGGCCTTCTTGCCGTGCCGCAGCACGATCACCTTCCGCGAAGACGATGACCGCTCCTTCGCAGAAGCGACCTTTTTAGTGGATTTGGTAGCAGTTGCCTGCTTTTTAGCCGAGGTTTTCGTCACAGTCGACTTCGTCGCTGCGTACGTCACCGGCGCGGCCAGCATGGACACCGACACCAGCGCCGAGGTGGCGATGGCGGTCAGGGGCATGCTGAAGAGTCGGGAAATAAAGGATTTGGACCGGAACATGATCTGTTCAGCGCGGCATTTGGTGGAATGGCGCTAGTTTAGGAAATAAAGAAATTGTTAGCAAGATTAAAGACTTACGAAGGCTCTTTAAAGTTCGATTCGCAAACAATTCCATATTGCGGAAAATATGGCGTATTCGCCATTTTTAGCGCCCGTGATGGTCGTGCGCATTCGTATGTCGACAACTGCGCACAATGCTTCGCACCTATATAAGAAACCGCTTCCCTAACAACAATATCGGCGGCTTTCGTGAAATCCTCATCAGGGGAAACCTCAATCCGGCGCAAAGTCATGAGAGGAAACGCGCGAACTCGCTCACCGGTTCACGCTCCGTGACCAATTGGTTGGCCGTCGCCTCCGGGTCCGCGTAGCCCAGCGACATGCCGCACACCACCATCTCGTTCTCGGTCAGCCGCAGCTGGCTGGCCAGGATGCTGTGGAATTGCGTGAACGCCGCCTGGGGGCAGGTATCGAGCCCGCGGGCCCGCGCTGCCACCATGATGCTTTGCAGGAACATGCCGTAGTCGAGCCAGCTGCCCTGCTCCATGATCCGGTCGATCGTGAAGATCAGGCCGACCGGCGCATCGAAGAAGCGGAAGTTGCGGGCGTGCTGCTCGTGCATGCGCGCCTTGTCCTCGCGACTGATCTCCAGCAGGCCGTACAGGTCCCAGCCCACCTTGCGGCGGCGCGCCAGGTACGGGTTGACCCACTCGCGCGGATAGTACGGGTATTCCTCGCGGTACTTGGTGTCGCGCTCGGGGTCATGGTAGGCGGCCAGCACATCGGCGCAGAGCCGCGCCTTGGCGTCGCCCGAGAGCACGTAGACCCGCCACGGCTGGGTGTTGGTGCCGGACGGTGCGCGGCTGGCCACGGCGAGGATGTCCTCGATGGTCTCGCGCGAGACCGGGGTATCCAGGAACGCCCGGATCGAGCGGCGCGTGGTGATGGCGCGGTCGACGATCGCCGCGGAATCGGTCAGGCTCGTATCGCCGGTGGCGGAAGTGACTTCAAGGGTGTCGCGGGGGGCGGCGCCGGGCTTGGACATGCTTGGGGGTCTCCGGGTTATTGTGTGTTATTGATCACTCTGCACTTGGCCGCACCAGCGGTGTCAGCGCCAGACGCAATGCGGGCGGCAGCGCTGCGGGGCGGCGTGTTGCACGATCCACATAGACATGGACGAAATGGCCCTGCGCGGCAGCCACCTCGTCGTCGTTGCGGAACAGGCCCACCTCGTAGCGCACGCTCGAGTTGCCCAGTCGGGCCACGCGCAGACCGGCCACGACGGTGTCCGGGAACGAGAGCGACGAGAAATAGTTGCATTGCGTCTCGATCACCAGCCCGATGGTCTCGCCCGCCTCGATGTCCAGCACGCCCGCCCGGATCAGGTAGGTGTTCACGACGGTATCGAAGTAACTGTAGTAAACAACGTTGTTCACGTGGCCATAGACATCGTTGTCCATCCAGCGCGTGGTGATTGGCTGGAAATGCGCGTAGGCGCTGCGGGTGTCCGGTTGTGGCTTCATCGGCATCGGCGTTTTTGTTGTGATGTGTTGCGATCTCAATAAGCTGCCGCCGCAGCGGCGGTCGCCCCGGCGCCGTAGCGCTGGTGGTGGCGCGCGGCCAGCCGCACGGTCTGGGTGTGCACGGCCACGGTGTCCTCGATCTGGTTGCCGTAGCCGCCGGCCATGGCCACGGCCATCGGCAGGCGCCGTGCGAGGGCGGATTCGAACACCAGCGTGTCGCGTCGGGCCAGGCCGGCCAGCGTCAGGCGCAGCCGGCCCAGGCGGTCGCCCTCATGGGGATCGGCGCCGGCGAGGTAAATCAGCAGTTCGGGATCGAAGCGTGCGTAGAGCGTATCCAGCGCGCCAGCCAGCGCCGCCGCGTAGGTATCGTCATCGCAGCCGTCCGGCAGGCCGACGTCGAGGTCACTCGCCTCCTTCCGGAACGGATAGTTCTTCTCGCCATGGAGCGACAGCGTGAACACGCTGGGGTCGTCGCGCAGGATCGACGCCGTGCCGTTGCCCTGATGCACGTCGAGGTCGATCACAGCCACGCGGCGCACGCGCCCTTCGCGCTGCATCTGGCGCGCGGCGATGGCGGCATCGTTGAACACGCAGAAGCCGCCGCCCTTGTCGGCATAGGCATGATGGGTGCCGCCGGCGAGGTTGACCGCGATCCCTTCCGTCATCGCCGTACGGCAGGCGGCCATCGTCGCGCCGGCCGAGCGCCGCGAGCGCTCCACCATCTCGTGCGACCACGGGAAGCCGATCTCGCGCTGTCGGGCGGCATCGAGCCGGCCGGAAGACACATCGGCGATGTAGTCGGCGGTATGGGCCAGTGCCAGCGCCGCGTCGTCGGCGCGGGGCGCCTCGTGCAGGGTCAGGCCCGGCACTTCACGCACCACCGCGTCTCGCAGCATGCTGTACTTGCGCATCGGGAAGCGATGGCCGGGCGGCAGCGGCAGGACGAAGTGGTCGGCGTAGAAAGCTTGCATCGGGGCGGATCGGGGGGATCGGGCGGGAAATTCCCGGGAAGTGACGGTGCGTGACCATTTATCGACCGGGCAGTCTGCGATGGTAGCACCGCGTTCCGCATTGCGTGAAAACGTATCAAACAGCAGACCTTCCCCGCGTTGCATCATGGCAGTCGCATCGGGATAAACCCTTGCCCGGCGCCCCTTACGTGGTCATTACGACGCATATGTCTGCTCAATGTCTGCTATTTCTTGTGCAGTGCAACAAAACCGCTTGACAGGCTTTTTTCTGCCCTTAGAATAGGAATTGTTGCGGCGCATCAAAGCTTTTTAACAAGCCCGGTTCGACCGCACACCAATACATCGCTCGGGCTGGCCAGGACATTGCGTTCATGGCTTTGACATTCGGGCGGATTAATTTCTATTTTGCTTGACCTTGAAGTTCACCACTGGAGACCAGCAATGATCCTGACCCCGGAACAAGTTGCAGCCGCACAAAAAGCCAACCTGGAAACCCTGTTCGGTCTGACCACCAAAGCATTCGAAGGCGTTGAAAAGCTTGTCGAACTGAACATGCAAGTGGTCAAGGCGACCTTTGCCGAAAACGTCGACAACGCCAAGAAGGCCCTGTCCGCCAAGGATGCCCAGGAACTGCTGGCCATCCAGGCTTCGCTGGTGCAGCCGGTTGCCGAAAAGACCCTGGCGTACTCGCGTCACCTGTATGAAATCGCCTCGGAAACGCAGAGCGAGTTCACCAAGGTGGCCGAAGCCCAACTGGCCGAAGGCACGAAGAACGTGCAAGCGCTCGTCGAGAACTTCGCCAAGAACGCCCCGGCCGGTTCGGAATCGACCGTCGCCATCGTGAAGTCGGCCATCTCGGCCGCCAACAACGCGTACGAGTCGGTCCAGAAGGCCACGAAGCAAGCCGTGGAAATGGCCGAAACCAACTTCCAGGCCGCCGCCACCGCCGCAACCAAGGCTGCTCAGCAAGCCTCGGCCACGGCCCGCACGGCTACCAAGAAGCCGGCTGCCACCGCCTGAGCGGTAGCGCCCTCGCCCGCCCCGCGCACCGGCTCCGGCCACGGCGCCGGGTCGGCAAGAACCCGGCCCCTCTGATGAGGGGCCGGGTTTTTTTTCGTCCCGAGATATTGCGCTACGGCTTGAGGAACGTGGCGCGCCACGGCTCGCCACCCTCGATGGCGCCCTGCATCTCGCGGCCATCCACGTGGCCGACGTAGCGCTCGTCATCGATCGTGAAGACGATCTCCGTGCCGCGCACGCGGCCGTCCCATACCGGCGTCGACCGCTCGCCTTCGCGCATCACGCCTTCCAGCTTCTGGAACGTCTGCGACAGCACCAGCAGCTTGTTCCCCATCGCCCAGATCCCTGCCACCCTGGCCGGCACCAGCCACAGGTAGACGCCGCACGGTCCCCGGCAGGCCTCGACGCTCGGCACGTACTCATCCGGCCGCCAGTCCGCCATATCGAACGAATTCGAGACGATTCGCGTGCCAGGCCGCAAGCCGAGCAACGTGGGGCGAAGACGCAGGTTCACGCTCGGCAGCAGGAACAGCGTGACGACCGTGGCATCGGAAAAATCCGACTTGAAGATGTCCGCGCGCTCGAAGGTGGCGCGGCCGGCCACGCCTTCGGCCCGGGCAGTGCGCCGGGACAGTTCGACCAGTTCATTGTTGAACTCGATGCCGCGCGCGGTGGCGCCGCGCTTGGCAGCAGTAATGACCAGGCGGCCATCCCCGGAGCCCAGATCGACGAGCCGATCCTCGGGCGTCAGCTTCGCCATGTCGAGCATCTGGTTCACCAGCGGCTGGGGCGTCGGGATCCAGATCACGTCCTTGCCCGGCTGGCCCATCGACGGCTTGCTGCCCGGTTCGTCAAATTGCGACCAGGCTGCGCCGGGCAGGAGCACCAGGCACAGCACGGCGGCAAGCAGGTGTGTCTTCCGCATCGTGTTCACCCAACGATGCTAGGAGATCGGCCCCGGAATCGCCACGCCGGATGGACAGCCCCGCCGCTGTTCGCCCTGCCCGCTCGCGGCCGGCGCCCGCTGGCTCCGCTTGGCGGTTAATTGCGAAATATCAATCCAAAAGAAAACCCGCCGGGATGGCGGGCTTTCTCGTTGCGGCCGAAGCTTAGCGCTTGCGCGGCGGCGGCACGTCCGTGCAGACGCCTTCGTAGATCTCGGCTGCCATGCCGATCGACTCGCCCAGCGTCGGGTGCGGGTGGATCGTTTTGCCGATATCCACGGCGTCGGCGCCCATCTCGATGGCCAGGCACACTTCGCTGATCAGGTCGCCCGCATGGGTGCCGACGATGCCGCCGCCGATGATCCGGTGCGTCTCCTCGTCGAAAATCAGCTTGGTGAAGCCCTCGTCGCGGCCATTGGCGATGGCGCGGCCCGAGGCGGCCCAAGGGAAGGTGCCCTTGCCGTACTTGATGCCCTGCGCCTTGCACTGCTCCTCGGTCAGGCCGGCCCAGGCCACTTCCGGATCGGTGTAGGCCACCGACGGGATCTGCTTGACGTCGAAGTAAGCCTTCTCGCCGTGCGCGGCCTCGGCTGCCACGTGTGCCTCATGCACTGCCTTGTGCGCCAGCATCGGCTGGCCGACGATGTCGCCGATGGCGAAGATATGCGGCACGTTCGTGCGCAGCTGGTTGTCCACCTCGATGAAGCCGCGGTCGGTCACCGTCACGCCCGCCTTCTCGGCGCCAATCTTCTTGCCGTTCGGCACACGGCCGACCGACACCAGCACCAGGTCGTAGCGCTGGGGCTCGGCCGGCGCGGCCTCGCCCTCGAACTTCACGTAGATGCCGTCCGGCTTGGCTTCCACGCCCACCGTCTTGGTCTTCAGCATCACGTTGTCGAAACGCTGCTTGTTCATCTTGTCCCAGACCTTGACGAGGTCGCGGTCCGCGCCCTGCATCAGGCCGTCGAGCATTTCCACCACGTCGATGCGCGCGCCGAGCGTGCTGTACACCGTGGCCATTTCCAGCCCGATGATGCCGCCGCCAATCACCAGCATCTTGTTGGGGATGTCCGGCAGCTCCAGCGCGCCGGTCGAATCGACGATGCGCGGGTCCTCGGGCACGAACGGCAGCTTCACGGCCTGGCTGCCGGCGGCGATGATCGCCTTCTCGAAGCGGATCACCGTCTTCTTGCCGGTCGTGGCCTTGGCGTCACCTTCGGTTTCCTGCACCTCAAGATGATGCGGGTCCAGGAACGTGCCGATGCCGCGCACCACCTGCACCTTGCGCGCGCGGGCCATGCCGGCCAGACCGCCGGTCAGCTTGCCGACCACGGTTTCCTTGTAGTGGCGCAGGCCATCCAGGTCGATCTTGGCTTCGCCGAACAGGATGCCGTGCGCGGCCAACGCCTTGGCTTCGTCGATCACGGCCGCGTTGTGCAGCAGCGCCTTCGACGGGATGCAGCCCACGTTCAGGCAGACGCCGCCGAGCGAGCCGTAGCGTTCCACCAGCACGGTGTTCATGCCGAGATCCGCTGAGCGGAACGCGGCCGAGTAGCCGCCGGGGCCGGCGCCGAGCACGAGCATGTCGCACTGGATGTCGGCGCTGCCGGCATGCGTGGCGGCGGCCGGCGCCGGGGCCGGAGCGGCCTTCGGTGCAGCGGCGGCCGGGGCGGCAGCGGCAGCCGGGGCGGGGGCAGCGGCCGGGGCGGGGGCAGGGGCGGCAGCAGCAGCAGCGCCGGCTTCCACGGTGCAGATCACCGTGCCCTTGGCCACCTTGTCGCCCACCTTGACCTTCACGTCCACAATCTTGCCGGCCGACGACGACGGCACGTCCATGCTGGCCTTGTCGGACTCCAGCACGATCAGCGACTGCTCTTCCTCAACCGTATCGCCGGCCTTGACCAGTACTTCGATCACTTCCACCGCGTCGAAATCGCCGATATCCGGCACTTTGACTTCGATCACACTCATGCTTTTCCTCCTGGGATGCGCGCCCTGCCCGCCTGGGGCTCAGGCCGCGCCGTCGTTGTTGGTTGCCGCCCCGCCACCCGCGCCGTTCGCACCGTTTGAACCATCCGGTACCGGCGCGGGTGCCGGCTGCGCCTGCAGCCGCACGGTATGCACGTCGATGGGACCCGCCGAACTCTTGTCGAACTCCACGCCCGCGTCCACGCCGATCCGCGCGATCTCCCCGGCGCCGATGCCGGGCCGGTCGTAGACCGCGTGCATGGCCCCGAGCGCATAGTTGCGCCCCGAGCCAATGCCCCAGAACCGGTCGAACGCGAACACCTCGCGGTAGGAATAGACGCCGAAGATGCCGCCCGGATTGGCAATCAGGCAGACGATCTGCGACGACTCGTACGGATCGTCCTCGTCTTCCTTGGTGTTGATGAAGTACTCGGTCTTGAGCTTTTCATGCACCTTGAGGAAGGTTCGGAACACGTCGTCGCGGGTCAGCAGCCGGCATTCGTCGCCCATGCCCGTCAGCAGCGCCCGCATCACCGGAAAGTGCGCGGTGGTGCCGGCCAGCGCGACGAAGCTCTCGCCCACCGGGAACACCTTCTGGTTGCGCTCGTAGGCACGCGACAGCCGCGTGTCGCCGAACGTGACCAGCGCGTCCGCCGCGATGGCCACCTCGGCGCCCTTCCTTACGACTACGCACGTCGTCATGGCTCGCCCCTTGCAGTTCGTACAGGCCCGCGCGCCGGCAACCGAGGCCGCCGGCGCGCGCGTGGGCCGTGCTTACAGCAGAATCCGGCGGAAGTCCGCCAGCAGCTGGGCGAAGTACGTGTTGAAGCGGGCCGCCTCGGCGCCGTCGATGACGCGGTGGTCCCACGACAGCGACAGCGGCAGCGTCAGGCGCGGCGCGAACTGCTTGCCGTCCCAGACCGGCTTCATGTACGACTTGCACACGCCCATGATGGCCACTTCCGGCGCGTTGATGATCGGCGTGAAGTAGGTGCCGCCCAGGCCGCCCAGCGACGAGATCGAGAAGCAGCCGCCCTGCATCTGGTCCGGCTTCAGCTTGCCTTCGCGGGCCAGCTTGGCGAGTTCGCCCATTTCCTGGCTGATCTCGAGCACGCCCTTGCGGTCCGCGTTCTTGATGACCGGCACGACCAGGCCGTTGGGGGTGTCCGCCGCGAAGCCGATGTTGAAGTACTTCTTCAGCACCAGGTTGTCGCCGTCCAGCGAGGCATTGAAGTTCGGGAACTTCTTCAGTGCCGCCACAGTGGCCTTGATCATGAAGGCCAGCATGGTCACCTTGACGCCCGACTTCTCGTTTTCCTTGTTCAGCTGCACGCGGAAGGCTTCGAGGTCGGTGATATCCGCTTCGTCGCAGTTCGTGACGTGCGGGATCATGACCCAGTTGCGATGCAGGTTGGCGCCCGAGATCTTCTTGATGCGCGAAAGCGGCTTGTTCTCCACTTCGCCAAAGCGCGTGAAGTCCACCTTCGGCCACGGCAGCAGGTCCAGGCCGACGCCCGAGCCACCTGCGGCAGCCGCTGCGGCCGGCGCGGCGGTCGAGCCGCTCATCACGCCCTTGACGAAGCCCTGCACGTCTTCCTGCGTGATACGGCCCTTCGGACCGGTACCGGGTACGCGCGACACGTCCACGCCCAGTTCACGCGCGAACTTGCGCACGGACGGGCTGGCGTGGGCGGCCTTGCCGGTTACGCCCTGGGCGGCCGGGGCGGGTGCCGAGTTTGCCGGGGCGGGAGCCGGGGCCGCAGCAGCAGCGGGCGCCGGAGCAGGCGCGGCAGCGGCCGGAGCCGGTGCCGGGGCGGCGGCCGGGGCCGCAGCAGCGCCGGCAGCGCCGGCGGCTTCCAGCACCACGATCAGCGTGCCTTCGGCCACGTTGTCGCCGACCTTGATCTTGATTTCCTTGACGGTGCCGGCCTGCGGGCTGGGCACGTCCATGGTCGCCTTGTCCGATTCCAGCGTGACCAGCGCGTCTTCCGCGTTGATCGTGTCGCCCACCTTCACGTGGATGTCGATCACCGGCACGGCGTCGTAGTCGCCGATGTCCGGCACCTTGACTTCCACGAGACCGCCACCGCCGCCACCAGCAGCCGGCGCGGGCGCCGGAGCCGCTGCGGGAGCGGGCGCGGGTGCAGGGGCCGGAGCCGCCGCCGGAGCGGGGGCCGGCGCGGCAGCGGGGGCCGGGGCAAGTGCGGCGGCGCCGGCACCTGCCGGTTCCAGCATCACCAGCACCGAGCCTTCGGCCACGTTGTCGCCCACCTTGATGCGGACTTCCTTGACGGTGCCGGCCTGCGGGCTGGGCACGTCCATGGTCGCCTTGTCCGACTCCAGCGTCACCAGCGCGTCTTCCGCGTTGATGGTATCGCCCGGCTTCACGTGCACTTCGATGACGGGTACGGCGTCGTAGTCGCCGATATCCGGCACCTTGATTTCAATCGCTTGACTCATTCAGTGTCTCTCCTGGGCAGCCGGCACTCGCGTCTACACACGACAAACGCTCGGCGAGGTTACTCTCGCCTCACGCTTCTGTCACGTTGCCACGCCGCAAGGCGCCGCCGGGCCAGCCGGGGGCGCCCGCGGCGCGGCGGGTGCCGCACTGCGGGGGGGTTCAGGCGTGTAAGTCCGGGAATCAGACCGACATCGGGTTCGGCTTGCTCGGGTCGAGGTTGTACTTCTTGATCGCCTCGGCGACCTTTTCACGACCGATCGCGCCTTCGTCGGCCAGCGCCTTCAGCGCGGCCAGCGTGACCCAGTGGCGATCCACTTCGAAGAAGTGGCGCAGCTTCTCGCGGGTATCCGAGCGGCCGAAGCCGTCGGTGCCCAGCACCACATAGCGGCGCGGCACGAACGGACGGATCTGCTCGGCGAACGCGCGGATGTAGTCCGTGGAGGCGATGACCGGGCCGCGCACGCCCTTGAGCTTCTGGGCGACGAACGACTCGCGCGGCGTCTCGGTGGGGTGCAGCAGGTTGTGGCGCTCGGCGGCATTGCCTTCGCGGGCCAGCTCGGTGAAGCTCGGGCAGCTCCACAGGTCCGACTCGACGCCCCAGTCCTTCTTGAGCAGCTCGGCGGCGGCGATCACCTCGCGGAAGATCGTGCCCGAACCCAGCAGCTGCACGCGCGGCGCGTTGCTGTTTTCCACGCCCTTGCGGAACTGGTACATGCCCTGGACGATGTCGCGTTCCACGCCAGCCGGCATTTCCGGATGCTCGTAGTTCTCGTTCATCACCGTCAGGTAGTAATAGATATCTTCCTGTTCGGCGTACATGCGGCGCATGCCGTCCTGCATGATCACGGCCAGTTCGTACTGGAACGTCGGGTCATACGAGATGCAGTTCGGGATCACGGCGTGGAACACGTGCGAATGGCCGTCCTCGTGCTGCAGGCCCTCGCCGTTCAGCGTGGTCCGGCCCGAGGTGCCGCCCAGCAGGAAGCCGCGCGAGCGCATGTCGGCAGCGGCCCAGCACAGGTCGCCGATACGCTGGATGCCGAACATCGAGTAGTAGATGTAGAACGGGATC
>Ga0255338_1000667_pt1 | contig 91491 bp, 83 predicted proteins | sample MeOH1_35cm_T4_19_FD_203715 | JGI IMG/M metagenome (GOLD analysis project Ga0255338, IMG submission 203715) | Sandy soil microbial communities from University of British Columbia, Vancouver, Canada - MeOH1_35cm_T4_195 | ecosystem: Engineered > Artificial ecosystem > Sand microcosm > Unclassified ... | reverse complement strand
CGGTGACATCACGCAGGCGCCGGCCTTGCTCGAAGGTCAGGCCGGGGATGCCGTGCTCGCCGACAAAGCCTATGACAGCAATGCGTTACGCGCAATCATCGCCAACATGCAGGCCGAGGCCGTGATCCCTTCAAACCGCTCGCGCAAGGTGCTCATCCCGCACAACGCCAGCACTTACAAACACCGCAACCGCATCGAACGCTGCTTCAATCGCCTCAAGCACTTCCGCCGTTTCGCTACCCGCTACGATCGACGATCCATCCACTTCAACGGCTTCGTCCATCTCGCCGCCGCCATGATCTGGCTACGCTGAATGTCGATCCCGCCTAGCGCATGATCGCATCAGTCTGATCGGATCATGTTCTATTTATCTTTTGTTTTCCGCGTTTTCCAAGCCAGCAGATGATGCCACGCTCCATGCCTCTTCGGTTCTCACCCCGCCAATGCGATCATCGAAATCTGCCGACCATAATCTGGTTCGCTGCGATGGCATGATCGGCGATAGCTGTAAAAGCGATCCGGCTGGCTGTAGGTGTCTTCGTCCAGCAGCTCGATACGGCCGATCCCCGCCGCCGCCAGCCGTGCCGCCACATAGGCTGCAATGTCGAACTGACAATGTCCGGCGCGTCCCGCGGTGAAGAAACGATCATTATCCGCATCCGCCGCCATAAAGCGCGCCGCGAAATCCAGCGTAACTTCATAGGACGAACGCCCGATGCACGGACCGATCGCGCAAGCCATCCGCTCGCGCGAGGCGCCCAGCGCTTCCATAGCGCCGATCGTCCGGTCTGTAACGCCGCCCAAGGCCCCCTTCCATCCCGCATGCGCCGCGCCGACGACACCGGCCGCCGCATCAGCAAACAGCACCGGCACGCAATCGGCGGTAAGAATTCCCAATATCAATCCGGGCCGATTCGTGACCATGGCGTCGGCCGCTGGCCGGTCGTCGACGGAAATCGGCGCCGTGACCGTAATCACATCGGGCGAGTGAACCTGATGCACCGTCACCAGCGTCGCGCCGGGCAACAGCGCGTCCCGTACCAAATCCCGGTTACGCAACACCGCCTCCCGCTCGTCCTCCGACCCTAATCCGACATTCAGACCCGCATGAATCCCGGTCGAAACGCCGCCGCGCCGCCCGGCAAAACCGTGCAAGACATCGCCCAAGCCTGCCGCCCGCAGCAGTTCGACCATGCTTCACTCCTTCATACCGCCATGGGAACCGCTTTTAGACCATGTCCTGAATGCGCAACATACTTGCGTGCGCCAGATTAGGCGATAGTCTCCGCTTCATCACAAAAGGGGAGCGGCTGCAACGGCCGCCCGGGCAAAAGACATCAAAGATAAAGGGCTCCACCATGATTTTCGGGCGCATAAAGCCACTGGACGCGATATTGGCCACGGCCCAGAAAAAATCGCTCGTCCGCACATTGGGGCCGGTTCAACTGACGCTATTGGGAGTCGGCGCCATTATCGGCACCGGCATTTTCGTTTTGACCGCCGCCGCCGCGCAAAAGGCGGGGCCGGGCATGATGTGGAGCTTCATGATCGCTGGGGCCGTCTGCGCCTTCGCCGCGCTCTGCTATTCCGAAATCGCCTCGATGGTGCCGGTGTCCGGTTCCGCTTACACCTATACCTATGCCGTCGTAGGGGAACTGCTCGCCTGGATGGTAGGCTGGGCGCTCATCCTGGAATATGCGGTCGCCGCCAGCGCCGTTTCGGTGGGATGGTCCGGCTATTTCATGGGTCTTGTCAAAAGCGTGACCGGACTTGATTTGCCACCGGCGCTCTCCGCCGGTCCGGTCTGGACGATGAACGGCCTCATTCCGCACGCCGATTTCACCCATGGCGTGATCAACATCCCGGCGATCGTCGTGGCGCTCGCCGTGACTGCCCTGCTGGTCATCGGCACTACCGAAAGCGCTCGCGTCAACGCCGTGCTCGTCGCGATCAAAGTCACCGCGCTTACCGCCTTCATCCTGCTGACGCTGCCCGTGCTCGACACCGGCAATTTCTCGCCCTTCGCGCCCAATGGCTGGTTCGGGCCGGAAGGCACCAGCGGCATGGGCATCGTCGGCGCCGCCGCGTCGATCTTTTTCGCCTATGTCGGTTTCGACGCGGTTTCCACTGCTGCTGAAGAAACCAAGAATCCGCAGCGCAATGTCCCCATCGGCCTGATCGGCAGCCTTGCGATCTGTACCGTTTTCTACCTGCTGGTCGCGGCTGGCGCGATCGGCGCGATCGGCGCGCAGCCTGTGCTGGGCCCGGACGGTTCAGTGGTGGCGCCCGGATCGCAGGGTTTCGCCGCCGCCTGCGCGACCGCTGCCCATGCTCAGGATCTGGTTTGCTCCAATGAAGCGCTGGCTCATGTGCTGCGCTCGATCAACTGGACGGTTGTGGGCAATGCGCTGGGCCTGGCCGCCAACCTTGCGCTGCCGTCCGTCATCCTGATGATGATGTTCGGCCAGACCCGCATCTTCTTCGTGATGGCGCGCGACGGCCTGCTGCCGGAAAAGCTCGCCAGCATCCATCCCAGGTTCAAGACGCCCCATATCGTGACCATGGTCACTGGCGTCTTCGTCGCCATCGGTGCCGCGCTGCTGCCCGTGGGTCAGCTCGCGGACATTTCCAATTCCGGCACGCTGTTCGCCTTTTTCATGGTGTCGATCGCCGTGCTGGTGCTGCGCGTGAAGGAACCGGGGCGGGCTCGTCCGTTCCGCACGCCCATAGTATGGGCGATCGCGCCGATGGCGGCTTTCGGCTGCGTCTTCCTCTTCTTCAATCTGCCCGTCGATGCGCAGCTCGTCCTGCCGGTCTGGGGTGGCCTGGGTCTCGTGCTCTATTTCGTCTATGGCTATCGCAAGAGCCATGTCGGGCGCGGGCTGGTCGAAACCCATGAACAGGATGTCGGCATTCCGCCGATGCCGGTGCCGCCGATGCCCGGCGCGCATACGCCGGGCGGACAGGACGCCTGACCTAAGAAAAGGGGGCGGGTGACACCGCCCCTTTTTGCTTAATGCAAGACTTCGAATTCGGGATCGCGCAGCCCTGCATGATGCGGGCGGGTGAACATTTTCCCCCGTTCCGCCCACGCGACGATCAGGAAAGAGATCGAGCCGAACACCATCAATCCCAATGTCAGCGGCAATGTCGTCCCGTTAAAGGCATGGCCGATCAGGCTGCCCAGCGCGCTCGATACGGCGGTGGTCAGAAAGGCCTGAAAGGAGGAGGCGACGCCCGCGCCTCTTGCAAAGGGTTCCATCGAAATCGCGCTGAAATTGGACGCGGTGAAGGCGACCGTCATCATTGTCGACGCCTGGAGGATCATGAAGCTGACGATGGTTTCATGCCCGGTCAGGATCACCGTCAGATGCACGGCATTGATCAGTACCAGGCACAGCAGCGCCGTCTGGCTCAATCGCCGCGCACCGAAGCGGGAGACCAGGCGGCTGTTGAGCAGGCTGCCGATCCCCATGCTGCCGGCGATGGCGGCGAAGGCGAAGGGGAAAATCTTCTGCGCCCCGAAAATGTCGAAGAAGATCTGCTGCACGGACAGGATGAAGCCGATCAGGCCGCCCATCACCACCCCGCTGGCCAGCATATAGCCGATCGAGCTGCGCGTGTGGATGATTGCGCCGACCGTCCGGAAAATCGCGCGCGCGCTCATCCGCAAGCGATTCTCCGGCAGCAACGTCTCCGGCAGGCGCATCGCCATCCACAGCAGGATCAGCGTCGCCATGATCGACAGCGCCCAGAAGATCCAGCGCCACGGGGCGATCCACAATATCGCCTGACCGAAAGTGGGCGCCATGACCGGGATCAGCATGAACACCGCAAAGATCAGCGACATGACCCGCGCCATCGCATCGCCCCGGAAGCGGTCGCGGACGATGCTGACGGTGATGACGCGGCTTGCGCCCGCGAAGAAACCGGCACAGGCGCGCCCCGCCAGCATCATGGTGAAGCTGTGCGCGCCGGCGCAGGCGATGGAAGAGAGGATGAACAGCGCCATGGCGCTTCCCAGCACGCGCTTCCGCCCGAATCGGTCGGATAGCACGCCGAACAGCAGCGACCCGATCCCCAGTCCCATAAAATAGACGCTGATGATCAATTGCCGGTCATTGGGATGCGGGATCGCAAGATCCCGGCCGATGTCGGGCAGGGCCGGCAGCATCGGATCGATCGACAGCGCATTCATCGCCATCAGGCCGGCGCAGAGAGTCACGAACTCGTGGAAAGCTATGTCCCTTTTCGGCTTTCCTGCGGGGATTTCGGGATGATCGGTCATGCCGGTGGCTATGGGGACAATCGGACGCCCGCGCCACCCTTTTTGTACCATCTGGTGACGTTAACCCCGCTCTTCCCCGCATTGATGGCACTTTCCTGGAAACTGGTTTTGGACGCGTTAACCATTTTTTATCCGCCCTCGGCGCAGCCTGCCGCTTGTCGAAAACCATCAAGTCGAAATCCATGAGGGGGATTCGGTTATGGCCAATGGTCTAAAGAGCGCGCAGTTTCTGATGGAAAGCCGTCTTTCGGATGCGGCAAGCGGATCTGCGGAAGCCTGTTTCGATCTGGGGGTCGCCTATAGCTGCGGCACTGGCGGCTTGCCCGTCGATCTGATCGAGGCGCATAAATGGTTCAACCTGGCCGCCCTCAAGGGCAGCGAGGAAGGCCAGACGATGCGGGCGGAAGTGGCGGAGGAAATGTCGGCACGAGAAATCGCGGAAGCCCAGCGCCAGGCCCGTGCGCTGATCGCGACGACGCAGTTGCGCGCCGCCTAGAGCATGATCCGATCGGACTGGATCGGATCATGCTCTATTGGTCTTTTGTTTTCCGCGTTTTCCGAGCCAGCAGATGATGCCATCTGCTTCGAAAACGCTCTAGACTTTATTCAGGCGCTGAGCCTGGAAATGGTCATGTGCCGCACCCCCTCCTCTGCAGGGGGGCGGTATCAGTGGCATTTGCTGCCAGGCAGTCTTACATAAGCCGCTATGCCGCCATCCACGCCTGACAATTCGCCGCTTCCGCCCGTCTGGGCGACGATGCGGCGCTTCTTTCCCTATCTCTGGCCCGCCGATGCGCCGGCGTTGCGGCGACGGGTCGCCATTGCCATGGCTCTTGTGCTGGTGGCGAAGGTCGTCAGCCTCGCCATGCCCTTCGCCTATAAGGGCGCCATCGATCGCATGGCGCCGGGGATGGAGTCCGGCGCAGGCATCGCCGTCGCGTTGGTCGTCGCTTATGCGGGCGCGCGTTTCGGCAGCGTGCTGTTCGACAATCTGCGCAACGCCATTTTCGAACGCGTCGGACAGGAGGCCGGGCGGCGGCTGGCCGATGACGTGTTCGTCCACCTGCACCGGCTGTCGCTGCGCTTCCATCTCGACCGGCGCACCGGCGCCGTCACCAAGATCGTCGAGCGCGGCACCAAGAGCATCGACACGATGCTCTATTTCCTGCTGTTCAACATCGCGCCCACGGTGCTGGAACTGGCGGCGGTCTGCGTCATCTTCTTCGTGAAGTTCGGGCCGGGACTGGTCGCGGCGACGCTGGCGATGGTGGCGCTCTACATCTGGTTCACCCGCACGATCACCGAATGGCGCAACCAGCTCCGCCGCGACATGGTGGACATGGATACCAGCGCCGTCGCGCATGCCGTCGACAGCCTGCTCAATTTCGAAACCGTCAAATATTTCGGCGCCGAGAAACGCGAAGCCGATCGCTATGGCAAGGCGATGCGGCGCTATGCCGATGCGGCGGTCAAGTCGGAGAATTCCCTGGCCTGGCTCAATATCGGCCAGTCGCTGATCACCAACCTGATGATGGCGGGGGCCATGGGCTATACTGTCTGGGGCTGGAGCCGGGGGCAATTCTCGACCGGCGACGTTGTGCTGGTGAACACGCTGCTCAGCCAGCTTTTCCGGCCGCTCGACCTGCTGGGCATGGTCTACCGGACGATCCGGCAGGGGCTGATCGACATGGAGGCGATGTACAAGCTGATCGATACCGAAACGGAGATCAGCGATGCGCCGGGCGCGCCGATGCTGCATGTGGAAGCTGGCAAGGTGCGCTTCGACCATGTGCATTTCGGCTATGATCCGGAGCGGGAGATTTTGCATGGGGTGAGCTTCACCGTACCGGCGGGCAAAACGCTCGCCATTGTGGGGCCTTCGGGCGCGGGCAAGTCGACCATCGCGCGGCTGCTGTTCCGCTTCTACGACATTCAGGGGGGCCAAATCAGCATCGACGGGCAGGATATAGCCGGCGTGACGCAGCAATCCTTGCGCGCCGCCATCGGCATCGTGCCGCAGGACATGGTGCTGTTCAACGACACCGTCGGCTATAATATCGGCTATGGGCGCGAGGGCGCGACGCAGGCGGAGATCGAGGCGGCGGCCAGGGCGGCGTCCATCCACGACTTCATCATGGGGCTGCCGCAAGGCTATGCCACGCGGGTGGGCGAGCGCGGGCTGAAACTGTCCGGCGGCGAGAAGCAGCGGGTGGCGATCGCACGGACGCTGCTCAAAGACCCGCCGGTGCTGGTGCTGGACGAAGCGACCAGCGCGCTCGACAGCCGGACCGAGACGGAAATCCAGGACGTGCTGCGCAGCATATCGCGCAAGCGGACGACCTTGATCGTCGCGCATCGGCTGTCCACCGTGGTGGATGCGGATGAGATCATCGTGCTGGAGCAGGGCCGGATCGTCGAGCGCGGGCGGCATGGCGATCTGGTGCGGGCCGATGGCCTCTATGCCGCCATGTGGGCGCGGCAGGCGACCGAGCGGGACGATATGCCGGTCGAACCGGGGGTCGAGCCGAAGATCGAAGACGCGTTCGAGGCGGTCGTGCCGGTTGGCAGGGGCTGATCTCTCCCAATCCTCCCCACGCTTTGCGTAGGGAGGATTTGATTTCGGGCGCCCTCTCGCTTATTCTCCCCTTCGCGGACCGGGCCCCTCTGGCGCGCTGATGTCGAAACAGCGCGTGATGTCGGACCGCATCGGACATTCCGATGCGCATGACGGCCTGGCTTGCACCACCCCCGACCATCGCAGCGGATTCTCCGATCAACCTTTGTTGTTGAACGAGAGGAGCATATCCCATGGAATTTCTCTTCGTGGACTGGTTGGGGACGCCGGCCTGGTTCTGGCTGGCCTTTTTCGCCCTCGTCGCGGCGCTGACGGCCTTCGACCTCGGTTTCCTGCACAAGGAAAACAAGGAGATCGGCATCAGGGAGAGTCTGAAGCTTTCCGTCTTCTACATCAGCATCGCCATGGCTTTCGGCGGCTGGGTCTGGTTCGTGCGCGGGCCGGAGCCGGGCATGCAATATTTTACCGGCTTCTTCATCGAAAAGGCGCTGTCGATCGACAATGTCTTCGTCATCAGCCTGATCTTCACCTATTTCGCCATACCGGCCAGATATCAGTATCGCGCGCTGCTCTGGGGCATCATCGGCGTGATCGTGCTGCGCGGCCTGATGATCGCGGGCGGGGCGATGCTGCTGCATCAGGCCTATTGGGTGCTGTATCTGTTTGCGGCCTTCCTGATCTTCACCGGCATCAAGATGATGTTCAGCGGCGATAAGCCGATGGACGTGGGCAAGAATCCGCTTATCCGCTTCATTTCGAAGCATATGCGGGTGACGGCGGAACTGCATGGCGAGCATTTCCTTGCCCGGACAGCCGATCCGAAGACAGGGAAGATGGCGATGGCGGCGACGCCCCTGTTGCTGGCGCTGGTGGTGATCAACTTCGCCGACCTGGTGTTCGCGGTGGACAGCGTGCCCGCGATCTTCGCGATCACGACGGATACCTTCATCGTCTATACGTCGAACGTGATGGCGATATTGGGCCTGCGAGCGCTTTATTTCGCGCTGGCGGCGATGGTGCATCGCTTCCACTATCTGAAATATGCGCTGGCCGCGATCCTGGTGTTCATCGGCGCCAAGATCTTCGTGGCGGACTTCCTGCTGGACGGAGGCAAGCTCCCGCCCGCGCTCAGCCTGGGCGTGACCTTTGCGCTGATCGGCGCGGGTGTGGGCTGGTCGCTGTGGAAGACGAGGGCGGAGGAGCGGCGGCTCGCCTAAGCGTCGAGGAAGGGGGCCGCGACTTCGGGAGGAACCCGAAGGATGCGGCCCGTTTCCTTGTCGATAATCGCCCAGGTGGACTTGGCCGAGACCTTCACCTTCCCGTCCGGCCCGGTGAATTCCATGTGGCGGTCGAAGCGCGCACCGCGGGGGCCTTGCGGAATCCAGGTGCGCACGGAGACGGTTTCGCCTTGCTCCACATTGCCGCGATAGTCGATCTCATGCCGGGTCACGACCCAGACATAGGCATCGACATGCGCCGGGTCCGCGTCATGGGTCCAGTGCTCGGTCGCGACCTGTTCCATCCACTGCACCCAGACGGCGTTGTTCACATGGCCAAGTATGTCGATATGCTCGGGGCCTGCGGTGATCCAGGTGGTGTAGGTGGAGGACATTAGTCCGCCACGCCCAGTTGCCAGAGGATGAAGGCGAATTCCTCCGCCGTTTCGTGGAGGCTTTCGAAGCGGCCCGACTTGCCGCCATGGCCCGCGCCCATATTGGTCTTGAGTAGCAGGATATTCTCGTCCGTCTTCGTGGCGCGCAGGCGGGCGACCCATTTGGCCGGTTCCCAATAGGTCACGCGTGGGTCGTTGAGGCCCGCCGTAACCATCAGCGGCGGATAGGGCTGCGCGCTCACATTGCTGTAGGGGTCGTAGGCGAGGATCGTCTCGAAGGCGGTTTTATCCTCGATCGGGTTGCCCCATTCGGGCCATTCGCCCGGCGTCAGCGGCAGCGTTTCGTCCAGCATGGTGTTGAGCACGTCGACGAAGGGCACGTGCGCCACCACCGCGCCCCAGAGATCCGGGTCTGAGTTGATGACCGCACCCATCAGCTCGCCGCCCGCCGAACCGCCGGAAATGCCGATTTTGCCCTTGGAGGTGAATTTTAGGTCGATCAGGCCCTTCGCCACATCCACAAAGTCGGTGAAGCTATTGGTGCGCTTGTCGAGCTTGCCATCCAGATACCATTGCTGGCCGAGATCGTCTCCGCCGCGAATATGCGCAAGGGCGAAGGCGAAGCCGCGGTCCAGCAGCGAAAGCCGGCTGGTGGAGAAGCCCGGCTCCATCGCGATGCCATAGGCGCCATAGCCGTAAAGACTGAGCGGCGCGCTGCCGTCGCGGAGGAGATCCCTGGGATAGACGATCGACACCGGGATCGGCGTGCCGTCGCGGGCAGGAATCATCAGCCGCTCGGTGGCGTAGCGGGCCGCGTCATAGCCGGACGGGATTTCCTGCACCTTCAGGACTTCGAGTTCACCCGTCGCCAGATCATAGTCGTAGATGGTGTCCGGCGTGACCATCGATTCATAGCCGACGCGCAGCTTGGTGACGTCATATTCGGGATTGTCGTCGAGGCTGGCCGAATAGCTGGCTTCCGGGAAGGGAATGCGCTTGGGGCTATGGGTGGCGTAGTCGCGCAGCTCGATCTGGTCGAGGCCGTCCTGCCGCCCTTCGGTGACGTAGAAGGTTTTGAACAGCGTGAAGTCGGTCAGGTAGAAATGCGGGTCCGGCGCGATCACCTCTTCCCACTGGTCCGGCGTTTCCAGCGATGCCTTGACCAGCCGGAAATTGGGATGCGTGTCGTTGGTGCGGATGTAGAGCGTGCCCTCATGCTCATCGACCTCATATTCCCGGCCGGGCTGGCGCGCCGCGACAAGCAGGGGCTTGGCCGTGGGATTGTCGGCGGGGAGGAGCCAGGCTTCCGTCGTCACATGGTCGCCGGTCGCGATGACGATCCACTTTTCCGAGGAGGTGAGGCCGACCGAAACGCGGAAGCCTTCGTCATCCTCATGGAACAGTTCGATATCGCTTTCCACCGGCTGCCCCAGCCAGTGGAGGCGGGCATTGTCGGTGCGCCATTGCTCATTGGCGATGCCGTAGAGCAGGCCCTTGCTGTCCGATGTCCACACCAGCGAGGACAGGGTGTCGGCTATGATCTCAGGCAGCAGTGCGCCGGTGAACAGATCCTTGATCCGCGCCTCGAATCGTTCCGAGCCATTATTGTCGATGGCATAAGCGAGATAGCGCCCGTCCGGGCTGACCGACATGGCGCCGAGGCGGAAATAGTCGTGACCTTCCGCCAGAGCGGGTTCGTCGAGGATGAGTTGGTCCTCCCCCCCTGCGACGGGCTTGCGATACCATTTGCGATATTGCGCGCCGATCTCGAAGGCGCGCCAGTAGATATAGTCGCCGTCCTTTTGCGGGACCGAACTGTCATCTTCCTTGATGCGTCCCTTCATCTCCTCGAACAGCGCGTCGGTCAGCGGCTTGTGCGGCTGCATCGCGGCTTCGAAAAAGGCGTTCTCCGCTTCCAGATAGGACAGCACCGCCTTGTCCTTCACCTCCGGATAGCCGGGGTCGCGCAGCCAGGCATAGGGGTCCTCCACCGTGATGCCGTGATGGATGAAGCTGTGCGAGCGGCGGTCGGCGGCAGGGGGGGTGGTCGAAGCGGTCATTCAGGATCCTGATCTGGCGTAAGTGCCTTGGTCTGCTTATGTTGGACGCATGGCGCCCTGTGCAAGAGGATGTGCAAAAGGGCCGTTTGATCCAAGGGAAGCATGATGTCCACTTATGAAGACCGTCTGAAGGCCTTGCGCGAACAGTTGCTGCGCGACCGGCTGGATGGCTTTGTCGTGCCGCTGACCGATGAGCATATGAGCGAATATGTCGGCGCCTATGCGCAGCGGCTGGCCTGGCTGACGGGATTTCAGGGTTCGGCGGGCAGCGCTGTCGTGCTGCCCGAGGAAGCGGCGATCTTTGTCGATGGGCGCTATACGCTTCAGGTGCGCGAGCAGGTGGACGGGGCGCACTGGCAATATGAAAGCGTGCCGCAGACCTCCGCGGCGGCCTGGCTGGGCGATCATGCCCCGGCCGGCGGGCGGATCGGCTATGATCCGTGGCTGCACACCCGCGCCTGGGTGAAGGCGGCGGGCGAGGCTCTGGCCGAACGCGGCGCGGAGTTGGTGGCGGTGGACACCAACCCGGTCGATGCGGTTTGGCCGGACCGTCCCGCCCCCAGCGATGCCAAGCTGGTGGTGCATGACGACCGCTATGCCGGGCAGTCCGCGGCGGAGAAGCGACAGGCGATGGCCGACTGGCTGACGGCGAAACATGCCGATGGGGTCGTGCTGTCGGCGCTCGATTCGCTGGCCTGGACCTTCAACATCCGCGGCAAGGATGTGGAGCGGACGCCGGTGGCGCTGGCCTATGCCATCGTCCATGCCGATGCGACGGCGGACCTCTATGTCGCGCCAGAGAAGATCGATGAGGGGGTGGTGAAGCATCTGGGCAATGCGGTGCGGGTCCACGACCGGGCCGATTTTGCCGGGGCTTTGGCGGGCTTTGCGGGGAAGACCGTGGCGGCAGACCCCGAGCGCGCAGTGGCGGCGATCTTCGAGGCGCTGGAGGCGGGCGGCGCGACCGTGCTTTCCTTGCGCGATCCGGCGGTGCTGCCCAAGGCGGTGAAGAACCCGGTCGAGATTGCCGGACATAAAGCGGCGCAGGCGCGGGACGGCGCGGCGCTGAGCCGTTTCCTGCACTGGATCGCGGCCGAAGCGCCCAAGGGCGGCGTCGATGAACTGGGCGCGGCGGCCAGGCTGGAGGCTTTCCGCAAGGAAACCGGCCTGCTGGAGGATCTGTCCTTCGACACCATTTCCGGCGCGGGGCCGAACGGCGCGGTCGTGCATTACCGGGTCGAGGAAAAGACGAACCGGCCGATCGAGACGGGCAGCCTTTATCTGGTCGATTCGGGCGGGCAATATCGCGACGGCACCACCGACGTGACGCGCACGATCGCCATCGGCACGCCGACGGAGGAGATGAAGCGCCGCTTCACGCTGGTGCTGAAGGGCCATATCGCGCTCGGCCGGGCGCAGTTTCCGAAGGGGACGCGGGGCGGTCAGCTCGATGTGCTGGCGCGGCAGTTCCTCTGGGCAGAGGGGCTGGACTACGCCCATGGCACCGGCCATGGCGTTGGCAGTTTCCTGTCGGTGCATGAAGGTCCGCAGAGGATCTCAACCTTTGGCGGCGGCGACGAGGCGCTTCAGGCGGGGATGATCCTCTCCAACGAGCCGGGTTATTACAAGACGGGCGAATATGGCATCCGCATCGAGAATCTGGTGCTGGTCGAGCCGCGCAACGTGCCGGGCGCCGAACGGGAGATGCTGGGATTCGAGACCCTGACCTTCGCGCCGATCGACCGCAACGCGATTGCGGTGGACTTGCTGACCGTCGAGGAACGCGCCTGGCTGGATGCCTATCACGCCAAGGTGATCGAGATCGTGGGGCCGCAACTGGAGGGCGATGCGCTCGACTGGTTGAAGGCGGCCTGCGCGCCTTTGTAAGCGGCTCATAAAGCTCCTGTCTTTGCAGGAGCGCCGCGCCTCCGCCGGCCGGATCTACTCTTTGGCGTCTGTGGAGTTTTGAGGGCTGTCCGCGCCGCGCGATTCGCGTGACTGGGCCTTGCGGCGGCGCAGATTGTCCCGCAATGCCTGCGCCAAGCGCTCTTTTCGTTCGTCCTGACCGTTTGCCATGGCTCGCCCTTAATCAAATTGCATCTTCCGCCGCAAGCCGCCTTGACATGGGTCGATGAGGCAGCCATAGGCCCGGCTCCGCTGGCGCGACACGCTGGACGGACCGAAAATAGTGCTGCCGTAGCTCAGTGGTAGAGCGCATCCTTGGTAAGGCTGAGGTCGTGAGTTCAATCCTCACCGGCAGCACCATTTTGGCCCAGCTTTCAATGACTTAGAGAGCCGCCTTCGGGCGGCTCTCGGGTCATATTTTATTTGGAAGTGCATAGGAAGAGCGGGGACGGGTGAGCCGGTCAGCGAGCAGCGTGCTCATCGAGGGCAGAATGCGCTGAGGATCACCATATTCGATAGATTTAATCGAATTAGTCCGATCGTCGGACGCTGCCGCTGCCACCCAGAAACGCTGGGAAACGTCGGCGGTCAGAGGGCAAGCCGGGTCTGCAAGGGCTTTGCCTTGCCCGTGCCACCAATTTCCCGGACATCGAATATCCGCGCCGGTTGCGTCACCAGTAGCTCGCTTTCCGGAACGGCGCCGTCCAGCCAGTCTTTGACCTGCCGGCGAAGGATGATCGCGCCGTGGCGCTCCTGATATTGCGAGACCTCGGCATTGGCGGGGACGGTGATGATCCGGAAGGATAGCGGCCAATCGCCCATGGCTGGCTCCCAGACGCCGGCGAGATAGAAGAAATTCCCGTCGTCGAGCTTCACTCGATAACGCTTCTCGCCAACTCGCATCTGAAACTCGGATGCCGGGATCAGGCAACGATGGCTCGGGAAAGTCTTGCCCTCGGAGCGCACGAACCTAAACTCGACGCCATCGGTAAAGCGTGGATTGGATCCCCACCGGGCTTTGATCAGTTGGGGTCGTCCGGGTTCATCCGGTTTGTATCGCACGATCGGCCGGAGATTGCCCTCCGGGGCGTCGGCTTCAAACGGGGTCGCAGTCGAGTTCATAGGCTGGAACATAATAAGAACGAGAGTGAGTCGCAAGGCTGAGGAGTTTGGGGTCCCACATGTGCAACGATTACCGCCTCGAAGTTGAGATCGCCTCGATCATGGAAGATTTCAATGATCTGGAGATCGCGATCGAGACGCCGGAGGGCATCCCCAACGTTGCTCCGCGAGCGGACATCAAGATCACCGACACGGCCCCGATCGTGCGCAGCGCTGCGAGCCGAATGCGAGGTGAGCTTGTGCAGCGTCGATGGAGTTGGCCGGCACCGAACAAGAAGCCGGTCTACAATTTCCGGTCCGAGGGCCGCGAGTTCACAAGCGGCCGATGCCTAATCATCGCGGACGGCTTTTATGAGTTTACCACCCCCGAGGACCCGAAAAAGAAGCGCAAAGACAAATGGCTGTTCACGAAGAAGGGCGAGCCCTGGTTTTGCATTGCGGGCATCTGGCGCAGCAACCCGGATGTCGGTGAAGCCTTCACAATGCTGACGATGGAGCCAGGCCCAGACATCGCGCCCTATCATGACCGCCAGATCGCGATCCTCGATCGAGCGAACTGGTCCGATTGGCTGGATCCCTCGGTGTCGGCGAAAGACATCCTCAAGACCCTTCCGGCGGGAAGCCTAGCTGTCGAGCAGGTCGGATAAGCACACAGGCGAACCCGGCCGCCGCCTCAGCAGAACCCTCAGCCTTCCTCATCCGTTGAGTGCGGACACAGGAGGTGATCATGGCCAAGCTCAGCACCGAAGACCGCGACGATCTACCCAAGGGCTCGTTCGCATTTCCGAAGCAGCGGAAGGAACCGCTCGAAAACGCCAGCCACGTCCGCAATGCGGTCGCCCGCTTCAACCAGGTGAAGGAAGTGAGCGACGACGAACGTGACGAAGCCTGGAAGCGGATCAAGGCCGCTGCAAAAAAGCACGGCGTGGAAATCAGCGAGAAATCCTGGCGCGAGATCGGCAAGAGCTAGGCCAGCAGCTCCTCAAGGGATTCACAAGCCTTGACGAATCTCCGGACTCATCGGAACATAACACGAACAAGTGAGTCGATGTTGCCCGATGTCCGCCCAACCCTCGTCCTTCGATCGGCCGTGCGCCGATCCGCTAGCCGCGCTTCGCGCGCAGCTCGCGCAGGCACAAAGCCAGCGCGGGCCGGTGCTGGCGTTCGGGATCGAGGCGCTCGATAATCGGCTTGGGGCTGGTGGCATCGACGGCGCCGGCTTGCACGAAATCACCGCCGCTTCGCCCACCCTCGGTGACGATGCCGCCGCGACCTTGTTCGTCGCGGGGCTTGCCGCCCGGTTCGCTACCGTGCCCGGCGCCAACGTCGCCTGGGCGCTCACCCGCTTCGATCTCTACGCACCCGGCCTCGAACAAGCAGGGCTGCCGGCCGCTAAGCTGCTCTACCTCCAGGGCAAGAACGAGACGATGGCGTTGGCGCTGGCCGAGGACTCGCTTCGAGACGGCAGCTTCGCCGCCGTCGTCGCCGAGGTGAAGGTCGCCGACCAGACCGCCACGCGCCGTCTGCAACTGGCGGCGGCGGACGGCCGAACGCCGATGCTGCTGCTCCGGCGCTGGGCGAGGTCCAGCCGTGACCCGCTCGAACGTCCGTCGGCGGCGATGACCCGCTGGCGGATCGGCTGCGCGCCTTCCGTGCCGTTGCCGGCACCCGGCGTTGGCCGCGCCTGCTGGTCGGTCGAGCTGGTGCGGCAGCGGAACGGCAATCCATTCTCTCTTGTGGTCGAGGCTTGCGATGACACGGGTCGCCTCGCTCTACCTGCCCCAGCTCGCCATCGAGCGGCTGCGGCGGTCGGAGCGGCCAGCCAGGCCGCTTGAACCGCGCGCTCCCGCAGCGCCGCTCCCTTCGCCGGTCGACGATGACCCCGGTGCTTGCTCGGTCCCACGCGGTGGCGGCTGGCGACCGGGCGCGCGTTGGGCCCGTGACGGCGGGCTGACCAAAGCGCAGGTCATCGGCCAAATGGCGCAGCTGCCGGCCCATCAACGGCCGCCGATGCGTATGCTCGGCCGCCGGTCTGAACCGGTCGAGCATCCTTTCAAGGCGATGCCCCCTGACGAAGGCGGGCGCGGCACGGCACCGATACCCGTCATGGCGTTCCGACATGACCGACCGATGGTCCTGATCGAACGCATCGGGCAGCGCGACCTCATCCGCTCGGCCTGCTCCGTCGCGTTGTCGCTGGGCCTGACGCCGGGAATGGTGGCGGCCCACGCGCGGGCGCTGGTTGCCGACCTCGACGTTCGGGACGCGGATCCCGCCGGCGACCAAGCCTGGCTCGATCGCTTGGCGCTGCATGGCGTGACCCATTGGACGCCGACGGCGAGCGTGTCCGGCGGCGATGGCCTCTGGCTTGACCTCTCAGGCACGACCCATCTTTTCGGCGGCGAAGAGCGCTTTTGCCGCCGGCTGCTCCGCTTCCTCCAGCGGCTGGGCTTCACGGCGCGCATCGCGATCGCCGGCACGCCCGGTGCAGCGCACGGGCTAGCCCGCTACAGCGGCCGGGACATCCTCATTCTCGAATCCGGAACCGAGGCGACGGCACTTGCCGAGCTGCCGGTCGCCGCGCTTCGGCTCGAGCCTGCGGCGTTAACGGCGGCAGCACGCTTCGGTCTGGAAAGGGTGGCCGATCTCATCCGGCTGCCGCGCGGCCCGATGGCCAAGCGGCTCGGCCTCGCGGCCGTCACCCGCCTTGACCAGGCGCTTGGCCATGTTGCCGAGCCGATCACACCGGTGGTGCCATTCGAGGCGCCGGAGGTATCGCTTCGCCTGCTGGAGCCGATCGGAACGCCCGAGAGCATCACACAGGTCATCGGCGATCTCGTCGACGACCTGATCGGAGTGCTTCGGCAGCGCGGCCTGGGTGTCCGCACCGCGCTGCTGGTGGCGGACAGAGTCGACGGCGAGGCGCAGCGGATCATGATCGGCGCATCCCGCGCCACGCGCGACGCCAAACACCTCAAACGCATGTTCGCGCTGAAGCTCGATCGGATCGAGCCGGGTCTTGGGATCGAGGCGATGCACCTGATCGTGCCGCATAGCGAACCGCTAGGCGCGAGCACCGGGGGGGCGCTCGTTATGTCGGACGGCGCCGCGACAGATCTTGCGCCGGCGATCGATCAGCTTGTCGGCCGTGCCGGCGAGGAAGCCGTGTTTCGGGTGGCTCCGAACGAGAGCGACGTTCCCGAGCGTGCCATCCGCCGCGTTGGCCCATTGAACGAACCGGGTTGCTGGCCGAGATGGAAGCGCCCGGTTCGCATGCTGCGTCGACCCGAGCATCTGACGCATGTGGTGGCGCTGCTCCCGGATCATCCTCCGCGCCGCTTTACCTGGCGAGGCCAAGCCTATCGCGTGACGGCCGGCGATGGGCCCGAGCGCATCCACGGCGAATGGTGGCGGACCGACACCGAACTGTGGGCGGTGCGCGACTATTTCCGCGTTGAGGTGGAGAGCGGCGAGCGGTTCTGGCTGTTCCGACGGGGCGACGGCGTCGAGTCCGAGACCGGCGATCTCAGCTGGTACATCCACGGGATGTTCGGCTGATGACGGAATATGTCGAACTTCAGGTGATGAGCCATTTCTCGTTCCTGCGCGGAGCGAGCTCGCCCGAGGAACTGTTCGCGGCGGCAGCGCTGCAGGGCCATGCTGCGCTGGGCCTCGCCGACTGGGGCAGCGTTGCCGGCGTCGTTCGCGGCTGGGACGGCCAGAAGACCACCGGCGTGCGCATGATCGCCGGCGCCCGCGTCCATGCGACCGAGGGCCATGACCTGCTTCTCTACCCACAAGATCGCGCGGCCTGGAGCCGGCTGACCCGACTGCTGTCGATCGGCAAGGCGCGCGGCGGCAAGGGCTTCTGCATCCTCGATTGGGCCGACATCGTCCATCATGCCGAAGGGATCGTCGGCATCCTGCTGCCCGATCTCCCCGACGAGGCGACCGGGGCGCAGCTTACCGATATGGCGGCGGCCTTTGGCGCGCACGCCTATTGCGCGCTGTCGTTCCGCCGCAGGCCGGACGATGCGATCCGGCTCCATGACTTGGCCGCGCTAGCTGGCCGGCACGGCGTGCGCGCGGTCGCGACCGGTGACGTGCTCTACCATAGCCCGGAGGTGCGGCCGCTGCAGGACGTGGTGACGGCGATCCGCGAAAGGACAACCATCGATGCGCTCGGCTACAGGCGCGAGCGCTTTATGGACCGCCACTTGAAGCCGCCCGCGGAAATGGAGCGGCGCTTCCGGGCATTTCCCGACGCAATCCAGGCGAGTGCCGACATCGCCCGCGCCTGCATCTTCGACCTCGGCGAGATCCAGTACCAGTACCCCTATGAGCAGGTGATGGTCGGCCGCACCGCGCAGGAAGCGCTGGCGGAAATGACCGAGGCGGCGGCCATCGCAAAGTTCCCCGATGGCGTGCCGCAGCGCTATCGCGACCAGATCGACCACGAACTCAGGCTGATCGAGCAGCTCGGTTACGCGCCTTATTTTCTGACGGTCAATTCGATCGTCGCCGAGAGCCGCCTGCGCGGCATTCTTTGCCAGGGCCGCGGCTCGGCCGCGAACAGCTGCGTCTGCTATTTGCTCGGCATTACGTCGATTGACCCGATCCAGCATGAGTTACTTTTCGAGCGCTTCGTCTCCGGCGAGCGCAAGGAGCCGCCCGATATCGACGTCGACTTCGAGCATGAGCGGCGTGAAGAGATCATCCAGTGGATCTACGAGACCTATGGGCGCGACCGCTCGGCGCTGACTGCGGTCGTCACCCGTTACCGCACGCGCGGTGCGGTGGCCGAGGTTGGGAAGGCGCTGGGTCTGCCGCGCGATCTTACCAAGATGCTGACCGGCCTTGTCTGGGGCTGGTCGATGGACGGGATCAGCGATGAGCAAATCGAGAGCCTCAACCTCAATGCCCAGGATCACCGGCTCAAGCTGACGCTTCGCCTCGCGCGCCAGCTGATCGGCACGCCCCGGCATTTGTCGCAGCACCCGGGTGGTTTCGTGCTGACCCAGGATCGGCTCGATGATCTCGTGCCGATCGAGCCGGCGCGGATGGAGGATCGGCAGATCATCGAATGGGATAAGGATGACATCGACGCGCTCAAGTTCATGAAGGTCGACGTTCTCGGCCTCGGCATGCTCGGCTGCATGAACCGCGCCTTCAACCTGCTGGAGCAGGAGAAGGGAATCAGGATCAGCATGGCGGACCTGCAGGATGACGATCCTGAGGTTTACAAAATGGTCCAGCGCGCTGACACGCTGGGAGTCTTCCAGATCGAGAGCCGGGCGCAGATGTCGATGCTCCCGCGCATGAAGCCGAAGGAATTCTACGATCTCGTGATCGAGGTCGCTATCGTCCGGCCCGGACCGATCCAGGGCGACATGGTCCATCCCTATCTTCGGCGACGCGAGGGCAAGGAGAAGCCCGAATATCCCAAGCCCGAATTGCGGGCCGTGCTGGAGAAGACGCTGGGCGTGCCGCTCTTCCAGGAGCAGGCGATGAAGGTCGCGATCGTCGGTGCCGGGTTCACAGCGGTCGAGGCCGACCAGCTCCGCCGCGCCATGGCGACGTTCAAGCTGACCGGCGGCGTCAGCCACTTCTATGACAAGCTGGTCGGCGGCATGATCGACCGCGGCTATCCCAAGGATTTCGCGGAAAGGACCTTCAAGCAGATCGAGGGTTTCGGGAGCTATGGCTTCCCGGAGAGCCATGCGGCGAGCTTCGCGAAGATCGCTTATGCGAGCTGCTGGGTGAAGCATCACCATCCCGACGTCTTCTGCGCCGCGCTGCTCAATGCCCAGCCGATGGGCTTCTATGCTCCCGCGCAGATCGTGCAGGATGCCCGCAAGCATGGCGTCGAGGTGCGGCCGGTCTCGATCAATGACAGCCATTGGGATTGCACGCTGGAGCGAGCCAAAGGCCGGCTCATGGCCGTCCGGCTCGGCTTCCGCCAAGTGCGCGGCCTTGCCAACATTCACGGGGCGCAGATCGCGGTTGCACGGGGCGACACGCCTTATGCCAGCGTCGAGGAAGTGTGGCGCCGCGCCGACGTGCCGCGCGTGGCGATCGAACGATTGGCCGAAGCCGACGCCTTCCACTGCATTGCCGAGGATCGGCGCCAGGGTCTGTGGAAGGTGAAGGGGCTCGGCGAGGCGCCGCTACCGTTGTTCGCCGCTGCCGATGCGCGTGAAGCGAGCTTCTCGCCGGAGGGCCGTGAACCCGAGGTGGCGCTGGCGCCGCTGACCGCCGGACGCGAGGTCGTCGAGGATTATCGCTCATTGCAGCTGTCGCTGCGCGGCCATCCGATGAGCTTCCTGCGTGGCGAACTCGACAGGATGCGCATCGTGCGATGCGCCGATCTTGCGACCATCCGTGACGGCCGCAATGTCGAGGTCGCCGGCGTCATCCTCGTTCGCCAGCGCCCGGGCTCAGCCAAGGGCGTGCTGTTCATCACGATCGAGGATGAGACTGGCATCGCCAACGGCATCCTCTGGCCCGACAGGTTCGAGATCTACCGGCGTCAGGTCATGTCGGCGTCGATGATCGCGATGCGGGGCCGGCTGCAGAAGGAAGGCGAGGTCATCCATATCATCTGCGATCGGATCACCGATCATGACGACATGCTGCGCTCGATCGGCCGGACGAACTTCGCGGTCGCGCCCGGTCGCGGCGACGGCGCCCACAATGGCGGCGGACCCGACCCACGCGATCCGAGCTTTCCGCGCGGACGCACGCTGGCCTCGCCTCCGTTCGGCACGGCCCAGGAACAAGAGGAAATCCTCCGTATCCGCAGCCATGACTTCCATTGAGGCGGGCGCCCGCGCCACTGGGACGATCGAACGGGCCGTCAACGTCCTGCGGGAGGCCACGGCCATTCGAGGCAAGGTGCAGACGCGCGGCGTCGCTCTGGCACTCTGGGTCCTGCGCGGCCGCTGCCCGGACGAATGGCTGGTTGCGTTCTGGGAGGCGGCCGGGTCGGACCATGAGATCGGCCGAAGTCAGGGCTTGCACGCTGCCTATAACGGCATCGTTCGCCAACTCCGTTGCAGCGGCGCGCTGGCCGACCCCACGAGGATGAAATGACCGCACCGACTTCCTATATCAGCGTCTTAACAAGCACTTCCGCGGGAACGAGCACGCATGGCCAATGGCTGGGCGCCCGATGGCGCCGTTCAGGAGCAGATCGAAGACAGCGTGAAGGACGCGCTGGCCAGCGCCCTCGCGCGCATGCCCTCGGGCGCTGGCTTGGCCGAGTGCGAGGAATGCGGCGAGCCGATTCCGGAAGCACGCCGCCGCGCGCTGCCGGGCGCGCGCACTTGCGTGTCCTGCCAGTCGGCCCGCGACAAGCGCCCGAGCTACTCCGGGATCAACCGACGCGGCAGCAAGGACAGCCAGCTGCGTTGACCTTTCGGCCATGAACCGCCTGCACCTTATCGCCGCAGCGGTCTTCCTCGCCTGCGCTTGGTCGGCTCCTGCATCCGCCGATCGATGTGAGGGCGCGTTGCCCGCCAAGGGCACCGCTTTTGCCGGTGTCGTCCGCTACGTCGGCGACGGCGACGGTCTTTGCGCCGGTCCAGCCGGTCGGCCCGATCGCTGGATCGAGGTCCGGCTCGCGGACTTCTATGCGCCCGAGCTGCACGAGGCAGGCGGCCGCGAAGCCAAGCGGCGGCTGGAACGACTGGTGCTGGGCAAGCCGCTGGTCTGCCGCGCCGGACGACGCAGCTATGACCGCGTGGTTGCCGCCTGCACGCTTGGCGGGCGCCCGCTCGGCACACTGTTGCGCGCCGCCGGCGGGGTCGAAGGCGGACGGGCTTGGCGGCCACGATAATGATGGCTGACCTGTTCGATGGCCCCCTCGTCCCGGGTCTGGCCACAAAGGCCGAGATCATCTCGGCCGAGGAGGAGGCGTCCCTCATCGCCAAGATCGATGCCGAGGGCCTCAGCCCATTCCGGTTTCAGCAATGGACCGGCAAGCGGCTGACCCGCTCGTTCGGCTGGAGCTACGATTTCGAGAGCGGCCGGTTCACGCGGACCGACCCGCTGCCGGACTGGCTCGAGCCGGTGAAGGCGCGCGCCGCCACCTTCGCGAGGCTCGCGCCGGATGAACTCGTTCAGGCGCTGTTGATCCGCTACGATCCCGGTGCTGGCATCGGCTGGCACAAGGACCGGCCGGTATTCGAGCATGTCGTCGGCATCTCGCTCGGAAACGCCGCGACGCTCCGATTGCGTCAGCGGACAGCAGGCGGCTTCACCCGAGCCAAGGCCGCGCTCGCGCCGCGCTCGATCTATCATCTGGCCGGCGAGGTTCGTCACCAATGGGAGCACAGCATCGCGCCATTGGAGGTGCCGCGCTGGTCGATCACGTTCCGCAGCCTAAGCGATGTCGGCGCATCAAAATCGTTGCGACCGAATGACTTGGATTGAAATTAGCGGTTGCGGTCCCACATCAGAGTTATCGTTCAACAACGGAAAGGAGGTGGTCGAATGTCTCATTGTCCCACGCCGACTGCGGCGACTGAAGTGAGCATGGCCTCCACCGCGGGGGTCCGGCTCGATTAAGCTGGCCGCGAAGGCAAAAGACAATGGAAGGGCCGTCCCGCGAGGGGCGGCCCTTCGTTTTTGGGTTGGTTGCCGAGCGACGCTCCTCTTATCCAGAGCAGGATGACCGACTCCGCCACCCATTCAGCAGCCCGAACCATTCTGGCATCGCCACGGGCTATCTACCGCGCCTTCCTAGATTCAGAGACCATTGCGTCTTGGCGGCCACCGGCGGGAATGACCGCCAAGATCTTCCGCTTCGATCCGCGGCCGGGCGGCGGTTATCGGATGGCGTTTGTCTACGACGGTGCCGAGGTCAGCCAAGGCAAGTCGAGCGCGAACGCCGATATTTTCGAAGGGCGGTTTGTCGAGCTCATTCCCGATGAAAAGATCGTCGAAGCCGTCACCTTTGAGACCGAGGATCCGGCCTTCGGCGGCACGATGACGATCACCACGCGGCTCACTCCCGTCCGCGACGGAACCAAGGTCACTTTCACCGCGGAGAATGTGCCTGCAGGTATCAGCGAGGCGGACCACAAGGCCGGCATGGAGTCGACGCTGAAGAATCTCGCAAACCTGCTTGAATGAAGCCATCGGCGTTCTCGGCTCAACTGTCCGTGGATGGCTTTGGCTGAGCTAGAGTCGAGCGACGTAGTGGCTCCCGGCCTCGGAACTAGCCGTTCTCTCATCGATTCAAGGTGAGAAGGAGACGAGCATGGCTGACAACAAGTCAAAACGCGGTGGTGCCGACCGGCGCCGGGTCGCCGCCGGCGAAGGCTATGAGGTAAATTACTTCGCCCGTAAGCACGGCATCACTAAGCAGCAGGCCGAAGATCTGATCAAGAAAGTCGGTAACGACCGGGAGAAGCTCAACGCCGCTGCGGCGAAGCTGAAATAACCAGCGCTCGCTGCGCGGGAACGACTCCTCGCCCACAGGAGTCTGTTGGGGATGAGGCAGACAGCATAGCGCCATGGCGCGCGCGGCGACCAGAACGAACCCGAAGCGTCCGGCGATAGCGACCGGCGATCAGCCGGGCGCAGCCGTATCAAAGCCGCCGCCCTTTCGGCCCGTTCAGCTTGCCACGCTCGTCGATGCCGTCCCCGCCGGCGATCGCTGGCTCCACGAGATGAAATATGATGGCTATCGGACGCTGGTGGCGGTCGGTGGGAAAGAGGCGCGCGCCTATACGCGATCGGGTCTGGATTGGTCCGATCGCTTTCCGAGCATCCTGAAGGACGCCGCCAGGTTCAAGGTCCGCTCGGCGCTGATCGATGGCGAGGCGGTGGTGCTCGATGCTGACGGCAAGTCGAGCTTCCAGGCGCTGCAGGGTGCGCTCAAGGGCGCGCCGGCCACCATCGATTATTATGCCTTCGATCTGCTCGAACTCGATGGCGAGGATCTGACCGGCCTGCCGCTGATCGAGCGCAAGGCCAAGTTGAAGGCGATATTGCCTACCAAATCGGAGCATATCCGCTTCTCGGACCATATTCAGGGCAGCGGCGAGAAGCTGCTCAACAGCTTCTGCCAGGCGGGTCTCGAGGGCGTCATCTCGAAGCTCGCCAGCTCGAAATATGTGGGTTCGCGAGCCGGCAGCTGGGTCAAGACCAAGTGCATCAAGCGCCAGGAATTCGTCGTCGTCGGCTGGACCCCCTCGGATAAGAGTCGAGCGTTCCGATCGCTGATCCTTGGCGTTCATGACAAGGGTGAGCTTCGCTATGCCGGCAAGGTCGGCACCGGCTTCGATACCGCCGAGCTTCTTCGCCTGATGGAGATCATGGCGCCGCTCGAACAGCCGGCGCCGACGGTGAAGGCTCCCCGTGCCGAGGTGCGCGGCGCGCATTGGCTCAAGCCCAAGCTGGTCGCTGAGATCGCTTATACCGAGATGACGAACGAGGGCACGCTGCGCCATCCAAGCTACTTGGGCCTGCGTGAGGACAAGAAGCCCGAAGCCGTGGTGCTGGAAACCGAAGAGCCGGTGGCCGAGATCGCGGCGCCCGCTACCAGCAGCGTGAAGATCAGCAACCGCGATCGCGTCATCGATCCGGACTCCGGGATTACCAAGGGGCAGCTAGCCGACCATTATGCGGCGGTCGCACCGATCATGCTGCCATGGGTGGGGTCGCGTCCGATCAGCCTGGTCCGCTGCCCGCACGGCCGCGCGAAGAAATGCTTCTTCCAGAAGCATGACGCCGGCAGCTTCGGCGACACAGTCAAGCATGTCGGGATAATGGAGAAGGACGGGCATGAAGAGCCCTATCTTTACATCGACACCGCCGATGGCCTCATGACCTGCGTCCAGATGGGCTCCATCGAATTCCACGGTTGGGGTGCGCGGATCGAAGATGTCGAGAAAGCCGACCGTCTGGTCTTCGACCTCGACCCGGACGAAGGCCTCGATTTCGAAGCGGTCCGCAAAGCGGCCTTCCACTTCCGGGAGATCCTTCAGCAGATTGGCCTGGAGACTTTCCCGATGGTGACCGGCGGCAAGGGCATCCACGTCATTGCCCCTCTCGTGCCAAAGGCAGAGTGGCCGGAGGTGAAGGATTTCGCGCACCGCCTTGCCCAAGCCGTCGCGCAAAGCGACCCCGAGAATTTTACTGCCGCGCTGCCGAAGGTGCAGAGAAAAGGCCGCATCTTCGTCGACTATCTTCGCAATCAGCGGGGCGCGACCGCAGTCATGCCGTACAGTGTGCGCGCCCGGTCTGGCGCGCCGGTCGCCGCCCCGATCAGTTGGAAAGAGATGGAGACGATCGACACACCCGCGCATTGGCACGTCGGTGACGCTGCCGAGCTGGTGAAGCGCGCCGCCTCGAAGGCACTCACCGGCTGGGGACGCGCCGATCAAGTTCTGCCCGATCTATGAAGGTCGCCACGTACAATGTGAACGGCGTCAACGGGCGTCTGCCGGTCCTGCTGCGCTGGCTTGAGGAAGAGCAGCCCGACATCGTCTGCCTGCAGGAGCTGAAGGCACCGCAGGAGAAATTTCCGGAAAAGGCAATCCGCGACCTCGGCTACGATGCGATATGGCACGGCCAGAAGAGCTGGAACGGCGTCGCCATCATGAGCCGCGTCGGCGAGATCCACGAAACCCGCCGCGGGCTGCCGGGAGATCCGGACGACAGCCACAGCCGCTATATCGAAGCGGCGATCAACGGCATCCTGATTGGCGGCCTCTATCTGCCGAACGGCAATCCACGGCCCGGCCCGAAGTTCGATTACAAATTGAGATGGTTCGAGCGTCTGATCGGACACGCGGCGGGGCTGCTGGAGACAGGCGCGCCGGTCATGCTTGCGGGTGACTTCAACGTCATGCCGACCGATCTCGACGTCTACAAGCCGGAGCGTTGGCTCAACGACGCACTGTTCGCGCCGGAGGTGAAGGCGGCCTATTTCCGTTTGCTCGACCAGGGTTGGACCGACGCGTTGCGGACCATCCATCCGGGTGAGGTGATCTATACCTTCTTCGACTATTTCCGGAATGCTTATGCTCGCAATGCCGGCCTTCGCATCGACCATCTGCTGCTGAGCCCGGCGCTGGCTGATCGGCTCGTGGATGCGCAGGTCGATCGTCATGTTCGTGGTTGGGAGAAGACCAGCGACCATGCACCGGTTTGGGTCGAGCTGGCCGATAAGCCGAAGCGACGGCGCAAGTCGTCGTCGGCCGCCTGAGGAAGAGCATAGGCTTCCACGCCGGGCTGGCGACTGCGTTGGCCGACCGACTGATTCGCGCCGAATCTCCGTTGAAATAAGGTCCTGCCAGCGAGCGCGCGCGTTTCTGATCCGCTCTAATATATCCAGACCTCGCCGGTCGCGCGACGCCCGTGGAATGCTGTTGTAGGCGGCCGAATTTGGCATTCTTTACCTGTCTCCGACGCCGCTCGTGCGGCTCTCGATCCAAGGAGACAGCCTCAAGTGACCCAGCCATCGGCCATCGTTCACGCACGCGGAACCGCGATGCTGCGGAGCGCGCTTGGCCCGGCGATCGCAGCTTGGCTCGATGACGCGAATGTCGCCGAGATCATGCTCAATGCGGATGGGCAGCTCTGGGTCGATCACCTCGACACCGGCATCGCGGCGACTGACGAGAGCCTGAGCCCTCTTCAGGCCGAGCGCATCATCCGGCTTGTCGCCCATCATGTCGGCGCGGAGGTCCATAGGGGAGCGCCGCGCGTCTCGGCAGAGTTGCCGGAAGGCGGCGAGCGGTTCGAGGGGCTGCTGCCGCCAGTGGTGACCGAGCCGGTCTTCTCGATCCGTCGGCCGGCAAGCCTGCCGCTCGCGCTGGCCGACTATGTCGCTGCCGGCACAATGACGGCAACGGCGGCGGCGTACCTCGCGCAGGCGGTCCAGACGCGCGCCAACATCCTCGTCGCCGGCGGCACGTCGACCGGCAAGACGACGCTCACCAATGCGCTGCTCGGCGTCGCATCGGGTGGAAGCGACCGGATCATCCTGATCGAAGACACGCGCGAGCTGCGCTGCGATGCCGCCAACGTCGTGGCGCTGCGCACCGCGCCCGGTGTCACGATGACCGATCTGGTGCGATCGAGCCTGCGCCTGCGTCCCGATCGCATCCCGATCGGCGAGGTGCGAGGGCCAGAGGCGCTTGACCTGCTGAAGGCCTGGGGCACGGGTCATCCGGGCGGGATCGGCACGATCCATGCGGGCACGGCGACGGCCGCGCTCCACCGGCTTGAGCAGCTCATCCTCGAAGCCATCGCACACGTCCCGCGCGCTCTGATCGCTGAGACGATCGACGTGATCGCCGTGCTGACCGGCCGCGGCGCCGAACGCCGGCTGTCCGAGCTCGTCCGCGTCGAGGGCCTCGCGCCCGACGGCACCTACCGCCTTCTCCACATCCACCTTGCCACAGGAGCAGCCTCATGACCCCTCTGCAGAAACTTCAGCGCGCCAGCCTTCTTGCTACCGCGATTCTCACCTCGTCTCCGGCCTGGGCCGGCGGCTCCGGCATGCCGTGGGAAACCCCGCTGCAGTCGATTGTCGACTCGGTGCAGGGTCCGGTCGCCAAGGTGATCGGCGTGATCATCATCGTGATCACCGGCCTGACGCTGGCGTTCGGCGACACGTCGGGCGGTTTCCGCAAGCTGATCCAGATCGTATTCGGCCTGTCGGTCGCGTTCGCCGCCTCATCCTTCTTCCTGAGCTTCTTCAGCTTCGGCGGCGGGGCTCTAGTCTGATGCAAGAGGATCTGCCCGGGTTCGCGGCACCTGTGCATCGGGCGCTCGCCGAACCGATCTTGCTGGCGGGCGCGCCGCGCGCGCTCGCGATCGTCAACGGGACGCTCGCGGCCGCGGTCGGGATCGGTCTCCGCCTCTGGATCGCCGGCATTGTGATGGCGGTGGTCGGCCACGGCCTCGCGGTCTTCGCCGCCCGCCGCGACGCGCAGATCCTCCCCGTCGCCCGCCGTCACATCGCGCTTCCCACTCTTTTCGAAAGCTGATCCCCATGTTGTTCCTGCGCGAACATGCCCGCCGCGCATCGCGGCTCTCCGATTTCTTGCCCTGGGCGGCGATGATCGCGCCCGGCATCATCCTCAACAAGGATGGCAGCTTCCTGCGGATCGCGCGCTTTCGCGGTCCCGATCTCGACAGCGCGACGCAAGCCGAACTGATCGCGACCTCGGCGCGACTCAACAGCGCCTTGAAGCGGCTCGGGACCGGCTGGGCGATCTATGTCGAGGCGCAGCGGACCGCGTCGCCCGGCTATCCGGTGTCGGACGGCTTCGCCGATCCGGTCTCGATGCTGATCGACGAGGAGCGCCGCGATCTGTTTGAAGGCGGGGACATCACCCGCCCGAACTTTACCAGCGCCTATTATCTGACGCTGCAATGGCTGCCGCCGGCCGACGATACGTCGAAGGCCTCCTCGCTCTTCTATGAAGGCGGCGCGGAGGGCGTCGCGACGGCCGCCGACCATCTCGACGATTTCGAGCGCGAGACCGGCCGTGTGCTCGACATGATCGAGGGCGTCATGCCCGAGGCGGTCTGGCTGTCGCCAGCCGAGACGCTGACCTATTTGCATTCGACAATCTCGACCCATGATCAGCAGATCGCGGTCCCCGAAACGCCGATGCATCTCGACGCGCTCCTGGCCGACGAACTGCTCGTCGGCGGACTGACCCCGCAGCTGGGCGCCAAGCACCTGCGCTGCCTGTCGATCACCGGTTTTCCGGCGGCGACGGTGCCCGGAATGCTCGACGAGCTTAACCGGCTCGGCTTCGCCTATCGCTGGACGACACGTGCGATCTGCCTCGACAAGGTGTCGGCGCAGCGGATGCTGACGCGCATCCGCCGGCTCTGGTTCTCCAAGCGCAAGAGCCTGGCCGCGATCATCAAGGAGGTGCTGACCAACGAGGCGAGCGTCCTTCTCGACAGCGACGCGGCCAACAAGTCGGCGGAGGCCGATGCGGCGCTCCAGGATCTCGGCGCCGATATCGCCGGCTACGCCTATGTCACCACGACGATCACGGTGCTGGGCGACAGCCCGCGCGATGCGGACCTACGGCTTCAGGCGATCGAGAAGATCGTGCGCGGACGCGATTTCGCCTGCATCGCCGAAGGGCTGAACGCGATCGAAGCGTGGCTCGGCTCGCTGCCGGGCAACCCCTACGCCAATGTCCGTCAGCCGCCGATCTCGACGCTCAACCTGGCACACATCATGCCGGTGTCGGCGGTCTGGGCGGGGCCGACCAGCGACGGGCATTTCAACGCGCCGCCGCTGTTTCATGCGCGCACGCTCGGCAGCACGCCATTCCGCTTTTCGCTTCACGTTGGCGATGTCGGTCATACCCTCGTCGTCGGACCGACGGGTTCGGGCAAGAGCGTGTTGCTCGCCTTCATGGCGCTGCAGTTCCGCCGCTACGCGCGAGCGCAGGTCTTCGCCTTCGACCATGGCGGCTCGATCCGCGCGGCGACGTTGGCGGTCGGCGGCGAATGGCACGATCTCGGCGGCGCGCTCGGTGGCGATGCCGCGCCGCTCTCGCTGCAGCCGCTCGCGCGGATCGACCAAGCCGACGAACGGGCCTGGGCGGCGGACTGGCTCGGCGCAATCCTCGCCCGCGAGGGATTCGCGATCACCCCGGAGGTGAAGGAGTATCTCTGGACGGCGCTGGGCAGCCTTGCCGATGCGCCGGTCGCACAGCGCACGCTCACCGGTCTCACGGTGCTGATCCAGGCGTCCGGCCTGAAGCGCGCACTGGCTCCTTATACGCTCGCGGGTCCTTATGGGCCGCTGCTTGATGGCGATATCGAGCATTTCGGTGAGAGCGACGCGCAAGCTTTCGAGACCGAGGGGCTGGTCGGCACGCCGGCCGCACCAGCGGTGCTGGCCTATCTGTTTCACCGGATCGGGCGCCGGCTCGATGGCCGCCCGACCCTCATCCTGATCGACGAGGGCTGGCTCGCGCTCGACGACCCGCTGTTTGGCCGCCAGCTCAAGGAATGGCTGAAGACACTCCGCAAGAAGAATGCGAGCGTGGTGTTCGCGACGCAAAGCCTGGCCGACATCGAAGGCTCGGCGATCGCGCCGGCGATCATCGAAAGCTGCCCGACACGCCTTTTCCTCGCCAATGAGCGTGCGCTCGAGCCGCAGATCCTCGGCGTCTATCGCCGGTTCGGGCTCAACGACCGCCAGATCGAGATCATCGCCTCAGCGACGCCCAAGCGGGATTATTACTGCCAGTCCGCACTCGGCAACCGGCTGTTCGACCTCGGCCTTGGGCCGGTCGCACTCGCCTTCACGGCCGCATCGTCGCGGACTGACCTGAACGCGATCACCGCGCTCATCGAGCAGGACGGGCCAGAGGGCTTCGCGGCTGCCTGGGCGCGCCACCGCGGTCTCGGCTGGGCCGCCGAATTTCTCACCACAAAATCACTTAAGCCCGAGGAGGTTGTTCCATGACCCGTTCGCGTACCACCAAGCTCGCTCTCGGCGCCGCCGCGCTCGCACTGGCGCTGAGCTCCCCCGCGAGCGCCCAGTTTGGCGGCATCGTCTACGATCCCACCAACTATGCGCAGAATGTGCTGACGGCGGCGCGCAGTCTCCAGCAGATCAACAACCAAATCACTCAGATCCAGAATCAGGCGCAAAGCCTGATCAACCAGGCGCGCAATCTCACCAACCTGCCGACCTCGGTCCTGTCGAGCATCCAGCAGGATATCGACCGCACGCGGGCGCTGATCACCCAGGCGCAGCAGATCGCCTACCGGGTGCAGGACATCGACCAGGTGTTCAACCAGCGCTACCCGGCGGGCTCGCTGTCCGGCACCTCGTCGGGCACGCTGGTTTCCAACGCACAGACGCGCTGGACCGATACCTTGGCGGCCTATCAGGATTCGCTACGGACCGGCGCCACCGTCACCGGCAATCTCGACGGTACGCGGACCCAGGCGAGCACGCTGGTGACCGCGAGTCAGGGGGCGACCGGCGCGCTGCAGGCGGCGCAGGCGGGCAATCAGCTGATCGCACTGCAAACGCGCCAGCTTGCAGATCTCACCGCGATGCTGGCGGCGCAGGCGCGGGCTACCGCGATCGAGTCCGCACGCGCTGCGGCGGACGAAGCGCAGGGCCGCGAGCAGACCAAGCGGTTTCTCGCGCCCGGCACCGGCTACGTCGCGCAAAGCGTCAGCCTGTTCCATGACTGAGGAGGAGCAGCCCGTGAAGCCGCGCCGCCGGGGCGCTGCGCTCGGCTGGCGATCGGCGGCGATCGCCGCTGCCGCCGCAACGATGGGCATCGCCGCGCTGATCGCGTTCCGCGAGGCCGAGCCGCCGGCTGCACATTATCGGGTCGGCGACACAACGGACGAACGGGCGACGCCGAACGTCGATCCGCTGCTCGCCGAGCTCACGCGCTGCCGGACCCTTCCCGCCGATACCGACGACGCGCGCTGCCGGGCGGCGTGGGAGGTGAACCGGCGACGGTTCATGGGCGAGAGCCGTAGCCTGGTGGTGCCGGTCGAGCCCGCGCCGATCGAACCCGCGCCCGCCGATCCGCTGACCGTTCCGGCCGGCGCCAGTGCGCCATCAACGACATCGGAGCATTGAGCCATGGGCGAAGGCACGGGCGTTATCGATCGCTTCCTCGACCTGTTTGCGCGCTACATCGATTCAGGGTTCGGCCTGATCCATGGCGACGTTGGGTTCCTGGCAAGCTCGCTAATCGTCATCGACGTGACGCTGGCGCTCCTGTTCTGGACCTGGGGCGAAGGTGACGACATCGTCGCGCGGCTGGTCAAGAAGACGCTGCAGGTCGGCTTCTTTGCTTTCCTGATCGCGAATTGGAACGGCCTCGCCAAGATCATCTACCTGAGCTTCTCCGGCATCGGCCTGAAGGCGGCCGGCTCGGGCAGCGCGGACGATCTGCTCCATCCTGGCAAGATCGCGCAGATCGGCATCGACGCAGGACGACCTCTCCTCGACCAGGCTTCGTTACTCGTCGGCCCGGTCGGCATATTCACCAACTTCGTCCAGATCGCGGTGCTGCTGCTCGCCTGGGCGATCGTCCTCCTCGCCTTCTTCATCATCGCGATCCAGCTGTTCGTCACGCTGATCGAGTTCAAACTCTCGACGCTTGCCGGGTTCGTGCTGGTGCCGTTCGGGCTGTTCGGACGCACCGCCTTTCTCGCCGAACGGGTGCTCGGCAATGTGATGGCGACCGGCGTCAAGGTGCTCGTCCTCGCGATGATCATCGGGATCGGCTCGACCATCTTCCGCGACTTCGTGATCGATTTCGGTGGAGCGCAGCCGACTCTCGAGCAAGTCGCAAGCCTCGCGCTTGCCGCGCTCACGCTTCTCGGTCTCGCCATCTTCGGCCCCGGCATTGCCTCCGGCCTCATCTCGGGCGGCCCGCAACTTGGGGCCGGCGCGGCGGTCGCCACCGGCGCCACCGTCGCCGGGATCGGGGCTGCCGCCACGATGGGCGTGGCGGGCGCTGCGGGCCTCGCCGGCCGGGCGGGCTCCGCTGCGGCTTCAACCCTCTCCCGGTCCGCTGGCTCGCCCCCTGCCGGCGGATCCTCGTCGGCGCCACCCGCTCCCCCGGCGCCGACGGGCGGCGCTCCGACGGTTCCCCCGCCGTCCGGAGCGCCGGGAGGTGGCGGCGGTGGCGAGAGCGCAGGTGGCGGGAATACGGGACCCACCGCGTCCGAAGCCGAGCCGGCACCTAGCGGTGGCGAGAGCAGCGCGGCGCTTGAAGCGCAGGGTGGTAAGCCGGCCGTGGCTGCGCCGCCAGCGCAGGTATCCGCCCCGGCCTGGGCCAAGCAGCTCCGTCGCCGACAGGCGATGATCCAAGGCGCGACGCTCGCAGCCCATACCTTGCGGTCCTCCGACCATCACGGCGGATCGGCCCACATCTCGCTGGAGGATCGTTCATGAACCCGTTTCGCCGTCCCTCATCGCGCTTTGGCCGCGAGCCTGTGCCCGAGACCCCCTATCAGCGTGCCGGCCAGGCCTGGGACGATCGCATCGGCTCGGCGCGGGCGCAGGCGCATAGCTGGCGATTAATGGCCTTCGGAGCGACTGCGCTGCTGTCGCTGTCGGTGGTCGACAACCTCAGGCTCCGGTTCGGATCGCACATCGTGCCCTATATCGTCGAGGTGGATCGGTTGGGTGCAGCGCGTTCGGTCGCGCCGGCCACGACGGACTATCGCCCAACCGATCCGCAGATCGCTTGGCATCTCGCTCGCTTTATCGAGAACGTCCGGTCGCGGCCCGCCGATCCGATCGTGCTGCGCCAGAACCTCGCCGCCGCCTATGACTTCACCACCGAACAGGGCGCGGCGGCGCTCAACGATTATGCCCGCGCGAATGACCCGTTCGCTGAATTGGCCGACCGCCAGATCTCGGTCGACGTGAAGAACGTCGTCCGCGCGTCCGGGGATAGCTTCCGCGTCGCATGGGACGAGCGCCGGTACGAGCACGGCCAGCTCGCTGCGACCACCCATTGGTCGGCAATCCTGACCATCGTGATCCGCACACCCAGCGATGCGGCGACGCTCAGCCGCAATCCGCTCGGCCTCTACGTCCACGCGATCAACTGGTCGCAAGATCTCGGAGAATGACCATGCGCACCGTTCCCATTGCGATACCGCTCCTTCTGCTCGCGACGACCCCAGCGGTCGCTCAGACAGCACCGTCATCGGCTCGGCCGGTCGCCGCCGCGACTGAAGCGGCGCGGGTCAGCCCGCGTGCCGCAGGATGGCAAGGGGCAATGCAGCTGTTCGTCTATGCGCCGGGAGGTCTCTATCAGGTTTATGCCGCGGTCGGCCAGGTGACCGACATTGTCCTACAGGAGGGCGAGGCGCTGTCCGACAAGGGCGCGGTCGCGGCTGGCGACACCGTGCGCTGGGTGATTGGCGAGGCGGCGAGCGGCAGCGGTATAGGCCGGCGCACGCATATTCTCGTGAAACCGACCGACCCGGGCCTCAGGACCAACCTGGTCATCAACACTGACAAACGGACCTACCATGTCGAGCTTCGCTCGACTTCGGCGACATATATGGCGAGTGTCGGCTGGTCCTATCCACAGGATGAACTCATCGCGGTCCGGGCGAGGATCGAGGCGGCGGCGGCGGTTGCCAATACGCAGGTCCAGACGGGGATCGATCCGGCCAAGCTCGATTTCGCGTACCGGCTGTCGGGCGCAAACCCGCCATGGAAACCGGTCGAGGTTTTTGACGACGGGGCCAAGACCTATCTGCTGTTCCCCGAGACGATCGCGCAGGGCGAGTTGCCGCCGCTGTTCCTGATCGGCGAGAAGAACAAGGCCGAGCTCGTCAATTACCGCGTGTCCGGTCGCTATATTGTGGTCGACCGTCTGTTCTCGGTGGCCGAACTCCGGCTCGGCACGAAGCGCCAGCAGATCGTTCGTATCGAGCGGACGCGTGGCCGGGAGCAGCGGTCGTGAGCACGCCTGACGATATGGACACGGAGCCCGCTGCCCGGCAGCCGATCGCGACACGTGCCCCGGCTCCGACGCCGCGGCGGTTGTCGCGCAAGGCACTGGTAACGCTGTGCGGGGTCAGCGCGCTCGGGGTGGCGGCGGCGCTCGGCTACAGCCTGACCAACACCCATCGGACCCAGGCACCTCAGGAAACCGTGTCGATCGAGCGCCGCAACACCGATGCGCTGGCGGATGCTCCGAAGAGTTATGGCGATCTGCCGCGTGCCGCGTCGGCGGGGATTGGTATGCCGCCCGCTACGGCGCAGCCGGTGACAACGCCGCCCGCGGGCGGGCCCATGACCGGTGGCTCGAGCATCGCTAACAACGACCTTGCCGCCGAGCGCCAGCGGCGCCGGCAGAGCCAGGAGAGCGCGCGCGGAAGTAAATTGTTCGCATCGACGGCTGATGGCACGAGGGGTGCGCCCGCCACTTCGATGGCGGACGCGTCACCTCCACTTTCCGGTCAGGCGCCAGGCGCGTCGCCGGCGGCGACGCCAAGCGGGGATGCACAGGACCGAAAGGCGGCTTTTGTCGCGAACAGCAGTCGGCAACCGACGATCAACAGCGGGCGGATCATGCCTGCCGCGGGGAGCCATATTGTATCAGCCGGCTCGACGATCGCCGCGGCGCTAATCACCGGCCTTTCCTCCGATCTTCCCGGCCAGGTCGTGGCGCAGGTGACGGAGGATGTGTTCGACAGTGTCAGCGGTCTGACTCGGCTTGTTCCGCAGGGTACGAGGCTGATCGGCACGTATGATGCGCGTGTCTCCTACGGACAGTCGCGGGCGCTCGTTGTATGGACAAGGATGATCTTCCCCGATGGCCGCTCCATTGATCTTGATCGGATGATCGGCACGGACGCCGGAGGCCAGTCGGGCTTTCCCGATCGCGTGAACAACCACACCGGCAAGCTTCTGATGGCAGGATTCCTGTCGACGCTGTTCGGGGTGGGCGCCAACGCCGCGACCGCCGGCGGGGACAATGCCGATATCGCGTTCGCGATCCGTGAGAGCGCGGGTCGGTCGGTCGAGAGCGCGGGAGACAAGATCGTCAGTCGCCAGCTCGACGTGCAGCCCACAATCACGGTCCGACCGGGCGCGCGGGTGCGTGTACTTCTCAACCGAGACCTATTGCTCGTCCCGTGGGATGCCGACTGATGTCTCGCTTTTCTCCTTTGCGTTGTTACCTTGGTCCCCAGCGCAGTTCAGTGCCTCAAGTGCTTGGTCTAGCAAAAGGCCGGCGATCTCGGTGTCGGCGCCGGTGAGAAGCGCGCGCGCCAGCTCGATAAGCTGGAACGCCCCGGTCAAATTATGGGCTGGTGTGCGCGTCGTCTCAGGCATGGTCCTACCCCGTCCAGCATATAGAACCAGCATAACGAATAGGCACGATCGTTCCTAGAACGATCGTGCCTACGCGGTGATCAGATGGTGGATGGACCTGAAGCATATTTTATCCACCAATCTCCGCCGAATTCGTAACGAACGCGGGCATACGCAAGAAGAGATGGCGGATCGGCTTGGCGTCAGCCTGCGCTATCTGGGGTCGGTCGAGCGTGCGAAAGTGTCGCCCAGTGTCACAAAGCTCGGACAGTTCGCCGCAGCGCTGAATATTAGCCCCTGCGACCTGATCAGCGAGGTTGGGCGTAAGAGGTAGCGAGGATGCGCTTAAGTGGCGTGGCTGCGGACGGTGGCAAGCAGGCGGTGACGTAGCGGATTACGATCATCCTTAGGCCACAGGGCCTGTATCGAGCATAGCGCATTCTCATCGACGATCGGCCGAAAAGCGAGGTCGTCCCGCGCGCCCGCAGTTGATCCGCATACAATGGTTGCGCCCAGCCCAAGTTTGACCATGTCGAGCAACGTTGCTGACGATACACAGTTTATAGTGCTTTCGAAAGGACGGTCAGCCATTCTCGCCCCGAGCAGGCGATAAGGCGACATGTCGCCTTCGGAGGACTGCAGCAGGATCGTCAGCGCAGAAATATCCGCCCATCGTACATCATCGTTGACCGCTAAAGGATGGTCGAGGGGGAGTGCGACGAACAGGCGTTCGTCCCACAGCCGCTCCTGTTCGATCGGACTGGAGGTAAGGTCGGGCAGAAGTGGCACAAACATTACGTCGATGACGCGCTCGTTGAGTTGGCGATAAAGATCGCTCGCGAGACCTTCAACAAAGCGAAGCTCGACATCGGGACGCGTTTGTCGGAACTCAAGTAAGGCCGCATTGAGAGGGCCGTGACCGAGGCAGCATGAGAAGCCTATGGTAAGCGTCCCCGCTAGGCTCTGCGCGATGGTCGCTGCGCGCTGCATCTGCGTATCGACCATGAAGAGGAGGAGCTTGGCCTTGGGAAGAATTGACCGTCCCAGCAGCGTCAACATGACGGGCATACCTCGGCGGCGCTCGAACAAATCGCCACCATAGAGTTCTTCCAGACGCGCAATAGTCTGACTGACAGCCGGTTGGGAAATACCCAAATGGCGGGCCGCTGCGGCAAAGCTGCGCGCTTCGGCCACCCGCAGGAAGGTCTCAAGCTGGTAGAAGTCGGGGCGAGCCAAAAGGCGGCGAGTACTTCTCACCGGCGCCTGCAGTTCAGCGTTGTCCGTGAACTGCGCATCATCCGACGTGGCCGCCTCGCTCTTCGTTGCATAATCTACAATATCTAGGTCAGTTAGCATCGGGTTCGGTGAGCCAAGCGAGCGCTTCGTTCGGGCATTCGAAGATTTTCGCATATGACCAAAGCATTGTTCGCTTGATTTGCAGGCGCGCTAGTGGGCTCGTTGTTACCCAAGCTTGCCGGCTCGGCTTGGGGAAGTCAGTGAACGCGCCAGCAAGCGCTGCTAAAGATTCCTGTGGCAGTATGTGCCCGTCCCTGAGCCAGATGCGCAGACGAAACCCGGCCTTGAAACCCTCGCGCGCTTGGATATCGCTGCAATCCAGCGCATATCTTGCCATGTCAGCAGTTGTGAGCAGGCCGGACCAAGTGATATCCAAAAGATCCTCCGTGGATCTGTATTGCACCGTGTACATAGCAGCTCTCGTTCTGTTACCCGCCTTTGGGCGGCGGCTGGAGACCGTCAGCTATTACTGCGGCGGATAGGATGGGAACTGGCTGCCTTATGAACGCATCCTCTTCTGCCCGTGCCCAAATCGATCGTACGATATTCATGCCGCTGACGACATGACCGAAGGCGGCGAACCCCTGGCCGTCTGGATTTCGCGATCCGCCGTGATCAAGCACTGGCTGATCGCCAACGCAGATAAAGAAGGCACCAGCGGCCGTCCCGGGAGCAAATCTAGCCATCGAGATAGCTCCGTCGCAATGGTGAAGCCCTGTCTCGGTCGTCGGCTCGTGTTTGATGCAGGGGCGGGGGGCCTTAATGTCCTCGCGAAAACCCCCTTGAATGACATTGATCGGTACCTCTTGCCCGATCTGATTGCATGGCGCGACGATCCGATAGAATTCCGTCCGATTGAATAGGCCCAAGTCGACGTAGGTCAGAAAGTTCGTCGCAGTGATTGGAGCGGCGGCCACATCAATCCTGACACGGATCGACCCTAAAGCCGTTACGATCTCCACGTGGCGGATGTCGTCGATAATGTCCGTCATTAGTCGCCGTCTCGCTTCCAGCTGTCAGCTTGACGTAGGCTCGTCACATAAGGCCGGATCCCAAGGAGAAGAATGATTGAGGCGATAAGGGCGGATACGCCGCCGACAATTGACATCGAATATCCGAGGGCCATCTCATCTTTGAAGGCATAGTCCGTCACGAGCGCAACAGCGAGCGGACCGCAGCCAATGCCGAGAAGATTGTTGAAAAACTGGTACATGGCAGAGACCTGCCCTCTCATCTGATTTGGAGTGATTTGCTGGAGCGCGGAGACTGCGAGTCCGAAGGGGACCCCCCCGAAGAACAGCGCCGGTGCCATGAGAAGGAGCATCAGTCGGCTGTCACCTACGATCGGCATGGCTATCGTGGGAGCAATTGCAAGCGCCGAGCCAACGGCCGCGGTGATAAAGCACGCCCCACGATGTCCGCCCTTCTGGAGATAGTCGGAAATCCAGCCCCCGGCGACGACTCCCGATCCGCCAAAAATGCCGATCATCAAGCCATAGGCGGCCCCGGCCTGGCCTACTCCCCAACCATGAACCCGGATCAAGAAGGTGGGTGTCCAGAGCGCCATGCCGTTGATCAGCAGGCACAGCAGGCCAAAGCCGAGAAAATGAGCGGAATAGGTTTTCCAGTGAATGCGCATATAGCCAAGCAATTCGACGATGGGGACGGACTTGATCGCCGCGCCAGCTTGCTGAAGTGTCCCGCGTCGGCGCGGCTCGCGAACGATCCAGATCAACGGCGCGAGCAAAAGCCCTGGGAGACCGACGAGCAGAAAAGCGATGCGCCAACCTTCTAGGGCTCCGGCGAGGGGAACGTCCCACGTTGGAGCACTCTCCAGCAGCGCCACAAGGCCACCGCCGATAAGGTAGGCCAGCGACATCCCGAGGTAACTCCCGAGCACGTAAATGCTCAGCGCGCGCGAACGCTTATCCGGAGGGAAATAGTCTGTGATGATCGAATAGGCTGCCGGCGAAAGGGCGGCTTCGCCGACGCCGACGCCAATCCTCGCCAGAAACAACTGCCCGAAGGTACGTGCGAAACCGCAAACAGCCGTCATCACACTCCAGACGAAAATTCCGATCGAGACGATGCCGATACGATGATAGCGGTCGGTAAGTCGTCCGAACGGTAGGCCTAGAAACGTATAGAAAATGGCGAAGGCAAAACCGTGCAGAAGGCTGACCTCCGTGTCGCTGATCTGCAAATCTCGCCGGATGGGGCCAACGAGAAGAGTCAGCACTGTGCGGTCGACATACGAGAAGATGTAGACACCGGTCAGCATGGCCACTGCGAACCAAGCGCGCCCCGCAGAAGGATAGCCCAAGGACGCCTCATCGAGAGACTGGAGGCGCTCGGGCTTGGAGGCGGCCGACGGTATAATGACGGGAGCCCCGCTTCGACCTGCCGCATCAGTCATGGGCGGGAAACAGCACGACGGAGCCGACCCACAGCAGTTTCGCTTCCTGCTGACCTGGGTTGTTGAGCATTAGTGAGCTCGTCAGCTGATAGTGCATGCTGTCGCCTTCGGAGAGGCTGAACGACGCGCCTCGATACTCGCCTGAAATCCGCCCCTTGAGGAGATAGAGGAAGCCTTCGCCGAGATGTCCTTCTCCAATATTGGCGGAGGTCGACACATGACCTGGTGCAAGGATGAAGATGAAGGGTTCGAGCTTCTGCTCGGGAAAAGAGTTGCTTAGGCGGATATAGGTCGTTGGCGACTCGACCTCGATATACTCCGGATCCCGAGCGCGACGGATCAGCTTCTCTTCCTGGGTGGCTTCCACAAAGTAATTGACGTTGACGCCCAGCGCTTCGGAAATCTGCAACAATGAGATTATCGATGGGGCGGTTTTTCCGCGCTCCACCTGAGAAATAAACGCTACCGAAAGCCCCGAGCGATCAGCGAGGTCCTTGAGCGTGAGCTTCAGTTCCTTACGCCTGACGCGGACGGCTGGTCCGATGTTGATCCGGTCTTTCCGGCGTGGACCCCGCCCCATCTCTACGGCCCGCCCGCTTTTGTCCGCAATGCCCATGCTGGCCCTCTTCATCGTGTATAGCATAATTTGTAGTATGTGCCCTGCGGACGCTCATAGTGCACTTTTTTTTGCAAATCCACTACAACTGACAGTCATATGTTGCGCTATCGCAGAAAGTCCGTCATAGCATAATTTCTGCCATTATGTCGTTGGCGGGGATCCGCGGGGGTGCGGGCGCCTGGGAGAAAAGCTTTGGTTACCGTCCATCTAATTGTTCCCACCACGACTAAGTTCGAGTTCGCTGACGTTCTCAGGTATCTGGAAGGGCCGGATCTCAAGCTTACGCAGTCCCATCTTTCTCGCGGGCCAGCATCGATCGAATCTGAGTTTGATGAGATGTTCGCAGGTCCCGAAGTTGTCGCGGAAGCGATTCGAGCAGAAAACGCGGGTGCCGATGCCATCGTGATTGTGTGCATGGGCGATCCGGCGCTGCATCCCGCGCGCGAAGCCGTCACCATTCCTGTCCTCGGAATCGGTGAGACGGCGATGCACTTTGCGGCGATGCTCGGTCATAAATTCAGCATCCTGTGCACGCTCGATCGCCGCGTCGCCAATTACGAGACTAAGGCGCGTATTTTCGGCCTTGAAAGCAAGCTGGCATCCGTTCGCCCGGTCAATATTCCCGTTCTGGACATTGGCGGAGATCACAGCACTGCGCTTGACCGCCTCGTCGATGCAGCGGCCGCTGCCATCGTTGAGGACGGCGCAGATGTGATCGTGCTGGGATGCGGCTGTTTCCAAGACATGGACCGGATCATGGAGGAGCAGCTGCGCGAGAGGGGGTTGGCGGTCCCTGTTATCGACTCGCCGCCGCTGACTATCCTCAGTGCGGCTGCACTTGCCCGCACGCGCCTCACGCACAGCAAGCGCGGCTATCCGACACCGCCGGCCAAAGGCCGGCCTGGCTACGAAATTCCGACGCTCAAAGAGCGCGGTTAACCGGGCGCGGCACCGCCGCGTCCAGCAGGAAGAGCGAACCTTGAAGGGGGTCTTGAACATGAAAAGCATGAGGAAGTTTCTGGCGATCGGTACAGCGCTTGGGTCGACTATTATCGCGATCCATGGCGCCCATGCTCAGGATGCGAGTGGCGCAGCGCAGACTGCTGCCCCTGAGGAGACGAGCGAGATCGTCGTGACTGCGCGCGGCCGTAGCGAGGCGCTTCAGAACGTTCCGATTTCGGTGTCGAGCTTCGGGGCGAAGGCCATTCAAGATGCAGGCATCGAACGTCCAGCTGATTTTATCGGGCTCACACCGAACGTTTCCATCGCAGAAACTCAGCAACCGGGTGTGGCCTTTATCACGGTCCGAGGTATCTCTCAGGTTCGTAATGGCGAGTCCCCTGTCGCTGTCGTGGTTGATGGCGTCCTTCAAACGGTCAGCAATCAGTTCAACTCCGAACTGTTCGATCTCCAGCAGATCGAAGTCCTCAAGGGCCCTCAAGGTGCGCTTTATGGGCGCAATGCAATCGCTGGAGCTATCGTTATCACGACCCGCGAACCGTCCAACGATTTCTTCGGCAGTGGCACGATCGGGTTCGGCAATGGCGGTCAGCATAAGGCCCAGGGCGGTGTCAGCGGCCCAATCGTCCAGGACAAGCTCTTCGGCAGCCTCTCAGGCTCCTTCAAGAGCCGTGACGGCTATCTGAAGAACATTTTTCTCAACAACAAAGTCGACTCGCTGCGCGATTCGGCCATCCGCGGCCGGGTGATTTACGCGGCGTCAGATAACCTCAAGGTGGATTATCGCGCATCGTACAATCGGACGTCTTCGGGTGCGATCTACTTCAAGAGAAATAATGTTGTCGCCGCGACGGGAGCTTACCAGTTTTATCCGTCCCTGCGCTCGACGGCTTCACGGCCAGGATCGCCCGATGACTACGGGCCCCCGCTTAACTCGAACGTCGACGGCACGGCGTTGCGAAAGCTGTTCTCGACGTCTCTCAAGGTCGATCTCGAGACGTCTATCGGCACCCTCACCTCGACGTCATCGTACGATTGGGTCAGTGAACTCACCCTTGGTGACGCGAGCCCGTACACGAGCGCTGTTCAAACCACGCAAACGAGTGGCTTCAAGTGGCATGCGAAAAGCACCGAACTTCGCTTGACATCGTCCAATGACCAGGCGTTTCGATACATCGTAGGTGGCTACTATCTCGATCTTGATCGGAAGTCGGACCGAGCCAATGGTATTGATACCGGAGCCGGTGTCGTCCTGCCCGGCTACAACCCTGCGGTGAGCGTCAATCCATCGACGAACAATACGAAGGACACGAATCACCAAAAGTCGTATGCCGTTTTTGGCCAGCTGAATTACGACCTCACTGATCAGCTCGAGCTTTCGGGCGCCCTGCGTTATGACCATGACAAGCGCAATTCGCTCAACACGGGTAAGATCCGGGATGCGGGCTCTCTTCCGACCTACAACCCCGTCGGCACCCCGGGGACCTTCCGCAAGGCGACATTCGACGCCTGGCAGCCCAAGGCGACGATCCGCTACAAAATTGACACCGGGACGTCCGTGTATGCAAGCTATTCGAAGGGTTTCCGGAGCGGCGGCTTCAACCAAGACGGCGTGCGGGCGGTTGCCCTTCGTCTCAACCCAGCGTCGTTGGTCACGGACGACTATAAGAAGGAAATCTCAACATCATATGAACTGGGCTGGAAAGCGCAGTTCCTGAACCGGGCAGTCACGATCAACGGCGCCGCATTCTATACGCGGTTCAGCAACTCGCAGTACTTCGTTTTCATTCCTGAGGCGAGCGCCCAGATCATCACCAACATCGACAAAGCGACGATGAAGGGGTTCGAAGTCGACTTTAACGTGCGACCGGTCAAAGGCTGGGAGATTTATGGCAACGCGGGCTACACCGATGCGACGATAAAAAAGTACAGCGCGTCACCGGCTTCTGTCGGGAAGACCATGCCGTACGTTCCGGAGTTCGGCTATAATCTGGGCACGCAGTATACCATACCTGTTACCGACGATCGCACGCTGACGGCGCGCGTCGACATGCATCACAAGGGGCGGCAGTTCTGGGAAACCCTAAACACCGCCGGTGCTCGCTCTGCCTTCGATCTGTATGACGCCCGGCTCTCGTTCGGCGCAGCGGATGGCAAATGGCGGGTTACCGCATGGACCAAGAACGCGTTCGACAAGAAGTACAACGCTGAGTTCGTGGCGGGTGGCTTCACATATCCAGCTGAGCCGAGAACTTTTGGGTTGGATGTGGACTTCCGCTTCTAGTTTGTCCGCAGGGTGGTCGGTCGGGTATGATGACCGACCACTTCTTTCGACGTCGGACAGTTTGATTGAGCGGACAGGCAGAAGCTACCTTTCAGGCTGCCATTCAAGTCGACGGCGTCCCGAGGGTAACTTCGGATGCATTAATTTTTCGTCGTAAGACTAATTGGAGTAAGTGAATTGCGTGCGGCAACCGATGTTGGTGGGACATTTACTGACCTCGTTTATTACGAGGTCGATCGTGCGACGGGTCAGTCCGGCCAAGTTCGTATCGCCAAAGTAGATACGACGCCGCCCAATTTCGAGGAAGGTGTGGTTGGATCGCTCGCGAAGGCGAAAATCTCCCCTGCCGACCTAGACTTTTTTGCACATGGCGCAACCGTCGTCATAAATGCGCTGACCGAACGTAAAGGCGTAAAAACGGCGCTGATCACCACAGCCGGATTCCGTGACGTACTGGAGATCGCACGCGGCAACCGCCCGGACCTCTTCAACTTTGCTTTCCACAAGCCCAAGCCATTCGTCGAACGGCATCTGCGCGCGGAACTTACGGAACGAACGAATTATAAGGGCATGATCGAGCGTCCAGTGGACCTCTCTCCCCTCCCCGACATGATCGCGGCGTTCAAGCATGAGGGCGTCGAGGCGATCGCGATCGTTTTCCTTCACTCATACATCAACCCTCAGAATGAGCAGCTGGCGGTCGACCGCATCCGCGAATTGTGGCCTGAAGTATCGATCCTCGCCTCGCACGCCGTTAGTCGGGAATGGCGCGAATATGAGCGGACGAGCACTACAGTGCTTTCGGCCTACGTCCATCCGATCGCTGAGCGCTATATCGGCACGCTTGAGAAGAAGCTCTCCGATCAAGGCTTCGCCGGAAAGCCGTTCATGATGCAGTCAAACGGAGGGATCACAACGGCCCGCGCCGCCAAAGCCAACCCGATCACGATGGTAGAGTCGGGTCCCGCCAGCGGTATCTTCGCTGCAGCCTATGTCGGCGAGGCGATCGGTTATGACAATCTGATCGTCCTCGACATCGGCGGCACGACCGCGAAATGCACGCTCATCGAGGAAGGGCAAGTCAAGGTCACGACCGAATATTACATCGAGAGAGATGGCAAGAACCCGGGCTATCCCATCCAGACACCCGTGTCCGACATCGTCGAGATCGGCAATGGCGGTGGTTCGATCGCGTGGGTCGACGTTGGCGGCAAACTTCATGTCGGTCCTCACTCCGCGGCCGCGCGGCCGGGGCCGGCCGCTTACGGCCATGGCGGCACCAAGGCGACCACGACTGACGCGAACCTCGTGTTGGGTCGCATCGATCCTGCCAGCTTTGTCGGTGGCGAGCGTGAACCGGACTGGAAGGCCGTGGATGCTGCCTTTGCGCCTTTGCAGTCAGCACTCGACATGAGCCGCGAAGAAGTCGCACGCGGCATTATCCGGATCGCGAACGCGAATATGACCCGGGCGCTGCGTCTGGTCTCGACCAACAAGGGTCATGACCCGCGCGACTTTTCGCTGATGGCGTTCGGAGGTGGCGGCGCAATGCATGCGGTCGCGTTGGCCGAAGAACTCAAGGTTCCGCACGTGATCATCCCCGTCAATTCGTCAGTCTTTTCGGCCTGGGGCATGTTGCTGACCGACCTGCGGCGCGACTATCTGCGCACCCGCATGGTGCCGCTGGCTTCTGAATCTTCCTCGCTCATTCGGCACATTTTCGGCGAACTCGAGTCGGAGGCGCTCAACGATTACTCGGACGAGGATCAACCGCTCGCGCGACAGGATATCGCTTTCGAATATCTAGTCGACATGCGCTACGCTGGGCAGCAGCACACGGTGAAGGTACCCTGCACCGGGGCCAATGTCGGCCACCTCGATATCGAGGCAACGGCCGCCAGCTTTCATGCTGCGCATGAGAAGCGGTTCACCTATCGGCTGGATACCGAGATCGAATTGGTCAACTTCCACCTCGTTGCCAAACTCGTTGTTCCCAAGCCGCCACTGTCGCCTAAGCCGAAGACTGGCCGCGCGCTTGCCGATGCCATCAAGGGCCAGCGCCAGGTTGATTACGATGTCCATGGCGTTCACACAGCGACTATCTACGATGGCTTGCTTCTTGAGCCGGACATGGAGTTCCACGGCCCTGCTGTGATCCAGGAGCCTTCGGTCACGTGCGTCATCCCGCCTCGCCACCGGGTCACGATCGACCGGTTAGGCAACTATCACATCCACCTGTCCTTCGTTGAGGAGGCCTGATCCATGACCACGAACATCTTCACGCTCGATATCATCAAGGACTCGCTCGTCGCCGTCGGCGAGGAAATGTTTCAGGCAATGCTGCGGACGAGCATGAGCCCGATTATCTATGAGGGCACCGACTTCGCAGTTGGCGCCACGGACGCCAGGGGTAACCTTCTAGCACAAGGCAACGGCGTCGCAGCCTTTCTGGCCGCGCTAGATACTGCGGTGGTGTCGACGCTCGATCATCACGATCTCGACCAGATCAAGCCCGGCGACGTGTTCATCACCAATACTCCCTATGAGGGCGGTGGCACACATCTTTCCGATGTCGCGATCCTGATCCCGGTATTCCATGAGATGAGGCTGATCGCCTGGACGGTCAACAAGGCGCACTGGACTGAGGTGGGTGGCGCGCAGCCGGGCAGCGTCTCCAGTAGCTCGACCGAAATCTATCAGGAAGGTCTCCGCTTCACATTCATCAAGCTCTACGAAGAAGGCCGCATCAACCAGGCCCTTGTGCAGGTGATCCGAGACAATGTCCGACTGCCCGACTCTACGATCGGTGATATGCATGCAGGCGTTGCCGCGGCGCGCGTCGGTGAGAAGCGCATTCTGGAGCTGGTCGCTAAATATGGCGCCCCAATGGTGCTTCAGGCGATGGATGAACTTCTCGACTATGGTGAGAAGATGACCCGCGCCGCGCTGGCGACCATTCCAAGCGGCACCTATGAGGCCGAGGATATCATCGAGGATGACGGCCTCGGTAATGGCCCCTTCGCTGTCAAGATCAAGGTGACGATTACCGAGGACCGGCTGATTGCTGATTTTACGGGCTCCGCTCCGCAGGCGCCCGGACCGGTGAATACGACTTATGCTGGGTTGCTAACCGGCGCGCGTTGTCTGTTTAAGGCAATCACTGATCCAGGCATCCCGGCGAATGGCGGATGCTTCCGGATGCTCGAAGTGGTCTGTCCCCCAGGCACGGTGCTCACCGCCCAGTCGCCGGCCCCAGTTTCCATGAATTTCCAAGCGCGGAACGCCGCAGTCGATGTGTTCTGGAAGGCATTGGCACCGGTTCTGCCCCAACGTCTCCCCGCTGGGCACCAGCAATCCGTCTGCGCGACCTTCATCTCCGGACTGCATCCCGACACCGGCGAACTGTTCGTGATCGGCGAACCGTTGGTCGGCGGCTGGGGGGCGTGCCACGACAGCGATGGCGACGCTGGCCAGTTCTGCAGCTCGAACGGCGAAACCTACAACATTCCCTGCGAACTCTTCGAAGCGCGCTACGGTTTACAAGTTGCTCAGTATGCATTCCACGATCAGGATGGGGGAGCCGGCGAATATCGGGGCGGAAAGGGCGTCGTGCTCGATTATCGCGTCACCGCCGAGCGTGCATTCTTGACCTATGCCGCCGCCCGCACCTCGTCGCGTCCTTGGGCGCTGTCAGGCGGGCAAGAAGGGTCGAACAACTATGCCGAAGTGCGCCGCCACGGCGGCGATGTTGAGCGCTTCGGGATGTGCACGACCGTGCCAGTCGAGCGCGATGAGGTGATCCGCATCTACACTGCTACAGGGGGCGGCTATGGTGACCCCAGGCGACGTCCGCGCGAATTGCTCGAAAAAGACATCAAGAACGGTTTTGTCACTCCCGAGCAAGCGACTCGCGATTACGGTTACGAGCCGGCTTAACTGGGACACTTGGGAGAAACGGGCATGTACGACCCCTGCGAACAGCCGATTCGTGTACGCTGGCTAAGACCAATCGGCCTGACGACATTCGATGAGCCTATTGCGCGACTGCTCTCGGACGTCCGCCTCCCGGGCACAGAGATAGAAGTCGCGTCTTTCGATATGCCGTTCAGTCCGCCGCATCTGGAATATCGGGCATATGAAGCGCTGATGGCCGATCGGATCGTCGCCACTGCGAGGGAGGCGGGTAAAAATGGCATCGATGCGATGGTCATCGGCTGTTTCTACGATTGTTTTCTAGAAGATGCCCGCGAGCTTTCGGGCAACGCGATCATCATCGCCCCTTGCGAGGCCTGCCTAACCGTAGCCAGTGCGCTCGCCAATCGCTTCTCTATCATCGTCGGTCGCGACAAATGGATCGAGCAGATGCGTAATACGGTCGAACGTTACGGAATGGGAAGCCGGCTGGCGTCGTTTCGGAGCTTGGGCATGAATGTCCCGGAATTCCAGAAGGACCATGCTTTTACGCGCAAACGGATTATTGAAGAGGCCCGTCGTGCCGTGGAGGAGGATCGTGCCGAAGCGATTGTTCTCGGCTGTACGCTAGAGTTTGGATTCTATGCCGAGGTTCAAAAGGAGATCGGGGTACCGGTGATCGATGCCGTGATTGCGCCGTTTAAACATGCTGAGCATTTGGCACGACTGAAGCGCCAATTCGGCTGGCAACCTAGCCGAGCGTGGAGCTGCCAAGCGCCGAGCGAAGAGGAAATGCGCAGCTTTGGCCTTTTCCAGATACCGCCTAAGCTTAATCGAACGGTTATCTGAGCTCGGAGCCATGCACTGCGTATAATGCGCTTTTGCTCATGATCGCGGGCTCGACCATCCAAGGGCAGCTCGAAGGGGCAACGGCGGACTGACCACGCGCGGAGCATCAACCTCGCGATCAACGAGCACCGAATTGGATGGCGCTCCAAGACTACTCAATGGCCGCCCCTGAGACGCCGAGAGCTCCAGATGAACATAATTCGCGATAAACTCGACAAAGAAGGGTCGACCAGACGTCCCGCCGCAGACCGGAGCGCACTTTCTGCGGCAGGGCACACTGCTGCTCCACCCCTTATCAAGCCCATGGATGGGCGCTCGTGGGGCTTGCTTTGCGCGCTATCATTGATGTGGGGCGCGGCGTTCTACTTCACAACCGTTCAACTGCAGGCCCTGCCTCCCCTAACAATCGTCATGCTTCGCGTCGGCTTAGCTGCCACCGCCCTTTTAGGGTGGATGGGCGCGGCCCGCCTGAAATTCCCAACTATGACGAACTGGCCAATATTTCTTGGGCTTGGCCTACTTAACAATGTTCTCCCGTTTGCCCTCCTTGCTTTCGCTCAACAATCGATTTCCAGTTCACTTGCTGGCATCCTCACGGCGACAACGCCTTTGTGGGGCGTACTGATCGCTCATTTCGTCACGGATGACGAACGCGCTACCCCCTCTAAGATTGCGGCTGTGCTCTTGGGCGCTGCCGGCGTTGCGGCCATGGCCGGCAGTGATGCAGCTTCTGGGCTCAGTGTCGACTTACTGGCCCAATGCGCCTGCCTCGGAGCCTCTCTGAGTTATGCTTCAGCCGCAGTCTTGTCGCGGCGATACCTCAAGGGTGATCTATCTCCTCTTGCCGTCTCCGCGGCGCAATTCTGCGTAGCTGCGGTAATCATCGTTCCAGTGGCGCTTTGGATTGATCGCCCCTGGACATTGCCTATGCCTGGACCAACCGTCTGGACCGCGACGGCGGGGGCGGTTTTGATTTCGACTGTCTTCGCATACCTTGTGTACTTCAAGCTAATCGCGCGTGTCGGCGCGAGTACGGCGCTGCTCGTTACGTTTACGGTACCAGTTGTCGCCATGCTGCTGGGAATCGTGTTTCTTGGGGAGACGCTCTTGCCGGCGCATATTCTCGGAATGGCGCTTATAGCTCTGGGCCTGGCAGCGATAGACGGGCGCTTTTGGCGGATAGTCGTGCCTACGGGCGGCGTTCGGTGAACGGGCTGCCGAAAGCCGAAGGCGGCAACGTGGCGCCCGAGCCTGCAGATACTCCCGACCTCGACCATTTCGATCGAAAAATCCTGAAGGCGTTGCGAAATGATGGTCGTGTGACGTTCACTGAGCTCGCTCATCAGGTCGGCTTATCGAAGACCCCTTGCCAACAGCGTGTAAAGCGCCTGTGCGAACGAGGCGTCATTGTCGCGTTTCGTGCCATCATTGATCCTCGAAAGATTGGTCTCGATCATGTCGCTTTTGTCGAAGTGAAGCTCCTAGACACCCGGGAGAGTGCGCTTACGGAGTTCAACTTGGCGGTCCGTACGATTCCAGAGGTCGAGGAGTGTCACATGATCGCGAGCAGCTTCGATTATCTGCTGAAGGTGCGAACATCAGACATTCGAAAGTACAGGACTGTTCTCGGGGAGCAAATATCCGCTCTGCCGCACGTAGCGAGCACCTCAACCTATGTCGCGATGGAAACAATACGAGAATCCGCCAGATAATCTCACCCCGCGAAGCCGACAGGTCCCTTCATGGAAAGCGCAATCGCTCCTGGCGGCAGAGCATCAGTCGGATCGATCATCTGCCCTTCGAGCACTTGAAAAATCGCCTGCCAACTGGTCTAAAATAAGTCGATCTTCGTGCTGGATTGCCGTTTGAAGTCGGTCTGATTTCGACGCCGTCGCTATCATCTTCGACGTTATGACCAGAGCGACCTTTGCGGCTTTTGCCGAGCCGATCAGCCCCCCCAGCAAGCTGCGCCAGTCGATCACTGCCGCGTATCGGCGGCCGGAGCCGGACTGCATCGCCCCATTGCTGGAGCAGGCGACGCTTGATGCCCAGACCGGGCAGAGCGCGCGAAACACGGCACGCAATCTCATCGCCCGTTTGCGTGCCAAGCGAACAGGCTCCGGTGTAGAGGGGTTGGTCCGAGAGTTTTCCCTGTCGAGCCAGGAGGGGATTGCGCTGATGTGCCTCGCGGAGGCGCTCTTGCGCATCCCCGATACCGCGACGCGCGATGCACTCATTCGAGACAAGGTGGCTGGCGGCGATTGGGCGTCTCACACCGGGGGCGGCCGGTCGCTCTTCGTGAACGCTGCGGCGTGGGGACTTTGCGTCACCGGTCGACTCTTGGACAAGGAGACCGCGCGGGGGCTCGCCCCAGCGTTGACGCGGCTGATCGCGCGCGCTGGCGAGCCGGTCATTCGACGCGCAATGGACTTCGCGATGCGCATGATGGGGGAACAGTTCGTCAAGGGAGAGACGATCAATGAAGCTCTGCGGCGTGCCCGGAGCGTGGAGGCAAAGGGTTTCACGCACAGTTACGACATGCTTGGCGAGGCTGCCACCACCGCTGAGGATGCGGCGCGCTACTACCGGGATTATGAGCAGGCCATCCACGCCATAGGGGAAGCTTCTGCAGGGCGCGGCATCTATGCGGGCCCCGGAATTTCGATCAAGCTATCGGCCCTCCATCCGCGCTATTCCCGTTCGCAGGTTAATCGGGTGGTGGGTGAGTTGCTGCCACGGGTGCGGCAGTTGGCCGGTCTCGCTCGGCTATATGATATCGGTTTCAATATTGACGCTGAGGAAGCCGATCGTCTCGAGCTGTCTCTCGACCTGCTTGAAGGTCTGGTGCTCGACCCTGAGCTTGCCGGGTGGAATGGCTTGGGGTTCGTCGTCCAAGCCTATGGGAAGCGCTGTCCATTCGTCATCGACTGGATCGTTGATCTCGCGCGCAGAAGCGGGCGCAGGATCATGGTGCGACTGGTCAAGGGCGCCTATTGGGACGCTGAAATCAAGCGGGCGCAAGTGGATGGCTTGCTGGATTTCCCGGTTTATACGCGCAAGGTCCACACGGACATCGCCTACATTGCCTGCGCGCAAAAGTTACTGAGCGCTCCCCGTGAGATTTTCCCGCAGTTTGCGACGCATAATGCGCAGACCCTGGCGACCATCTTTCATCTGGCCGGACCTGATTTCGAAATCGGCGACTATGAGTTTCAGTGCCTACACGGAATGGGGGAGCCGCTGTACGATGAAGTCGTAGGTGCTCAAAATCTTAATCGCCCGTGCCGTATCTACGCTCCGGTCGGGACCCATGAAACCCTTTTGGCGTATCTGGTGCGTCGGCTGCTGGAGAATGGCGCCAACTCCTCATTTGTGAATCGGATCGGTGATCCCGCTGTTCCCATTGACGACCTGATCACCGATCCAACAGTGCCGGTGCCAGGAGCCGCTCCGCTGGGTCGGAAGCATGATGAGATCGCTCTTCCTGCCGATCTCTACCCTGATCGACGCAATTCCGAAGGGATAGATCTCAGCGACGAGGCAGCGCTTGCGGCGCTTTCCCAGGCCCTAGCCACCAGTACGTCTGAAGAATGGCGGGCAGTCCCGGCTTTGGCGACCGCGGAAGTGCAGCGCCAAGAGCATGACGTCGTCAACCCGGCCGACACATCAGACGTCGTTGGTAGGGCCGCCTTCGCGCTCCCCCGCGACGCGCAAGAGGCGGCACGGCGATCGACTTCGGCTGCAAAGGCTTGGCGGACCACCTCGATCGAACGACGCACCGACATTCTTGAGCGGGCGGCAGATGCTCTGCAGGTTAATATGGCGTCCCTCATCAGCCTGGCCATCCGCGAAGCTGGGAAGTCCGCGGCCAACGCCGTGGGTGAGGTTCGAGAGGCCATTGATTTCCTGCGCTACTATGCGGTTCAGGCTCGCGAAACTCTTGGAAAGCAGTCGGAGCCTTTGGGCACCATCGTCTGCATCAGCCCCTGGAATTTTCCCCTCGCCATCTTCGTTGGCCAGATTGCCGCCGCGCTTGCGGCTGGGAACGTGGTGCTTGCTAAGCCTGCCGAAGAAACGCCGCTCATCGCCGCTGAAGCCGTCCGCGTGCTTCATGCCTGCGGAGTGCCCGTCGACGTGCTGCAGTTGTTGCCCGGTGACGGCGCGATTGGGGCGGCATTGGTTGAAGCGCCCGAAACCGCCGGTGTTATGTTTACGGGCTCCACCGAGGTAGCGCGTCTGATCCAGACGCAGCTTGCCACAAGACTTTCGCCGCGTGGGGCGCCGATACCGCTCATCGCGGAGACCGGCGGTCAGAACGCAATGATCGTCGACAGCTCTGCTCTGGCGGAACAGGTGGTGCTAGACGTGATCGCATCGGCTTTTGATAGCGCCGGACAGCGCTGTTCGGCCCTCCGAGTTCTTTGCCTGCAGGACGAGATTGCCGATCGGACCCTTCACATGTTGAAGGGAGCCGCCGCGGAGCTGCGCATCGGCCGCCCGGACCGCCTATCCACCGACGTCGGCCCGGTGATTTCAACTCAGGCGCTGGAAAATCTGAAGCAACATATTGCCAACATGCGCGGCAAAGGTTTTCCCGTCGAAACAATTGGCGTCGCGGAAGGGACTGAGCAGGGGACGTTTATCGCACCGACGATCATCGAGATCGACAGTATCGCTGATCTGGACCGCGAAGTGTTCGGGCCGATATTGCATGTCGTACGCTTCCGACGTGACGGTCTCGAAAATCTCATCGAGGCTATCAACGAAACAGGTTTTGGCCTTACGTTCGGCCTGCATACGCGGCTCGACGAAACAGTCGACTTCGTGACGTCCAAGGTCCGCGCCGGCAATCTTTACGTCAACCGCAATGTCATAGGGGCGATAGTCGGCGTCCAACCATTCGGTGGCCGTGGGCTTTCTGGCACCGGCCCGAAGGCGGGGGGGCCGCTTTACCTTGGACGATTGACCCAAACCCCACTGGCTTATCCTACAATCGAGAACGCCGCGGCGGACCCGGCACTGCTAGCCTTTGCAACCTGGCTAAGCGAACGGCAGTTTGAAGCTGCCGCCTCACATGCACGAGATTACGCCGCAGTCTCGCGCCTTCATCAGAAGCTGGTGCTTCCTGGACCCGTCGGTGAGCGGAATATCTATGAGCTTCATCCGCGCGGTCAGCTCTTGCTGATGCCTGAAACCCAATATGGGCTCTTTCAACAGATTGCGGCAACGCTCGCCGCTGGCTGTGACGCCCATGTCGAAGGGATGCCGCTGCCGGCCGATCTGCCTGCCGCGGTCGAAGAGCGCCTCCAGCATCCACCGCAAGCTGGCTGTGCTGGCGTACTTGTCGAGGGATCAGGCACCCGCCTTTTGGACGTCGTCCGATCCGTCACCACCCGCTTTGCGGAGATAGTGCCGGTGCATGCGGCGTCTCAAGCCGAGTGTCTCGGTCCCCGGGCCTACCCTTTAGATCGCCTCTTCGAAGAGGTTTCGATTTCGATCAACACGACGGCCGCCGGCGGCAATGCAAGCTTGATGGCAATCGGATGAGCTGCCCGGAAAAGACTGCATCGGCCGCGACACATCAGAAGGATCAATAGCGATGGACCCCAAGAAATCTCACAACGCCATGCCTTCCAACGCGACGAATGACGACCGACGCACGGTCGCGTCTTCGAAGGTGCTTCGCAATGATCGAACGGTTGGCTCGGGGGCTATAGCCGCGGCTCTTCTTTTCGTCCGGAGCCGATGAGGCCCTCGGTCGGTCCGACCTGATGGTGTGTCCGCTCCATGAGCTGGCACCGACGTAACGATTGGTCCCCGCCGCGCCATGACGATGTTGATGTTATCGAGCCATCCCGATCGATCGCGTGTTCTGGCTGAGCTGCACGCTCGTCCGTTCACGGCCGTCGACACTCCTCGACGGGTTCTCCATTTCGCATTTCAAACGAGCGCGCGCGAAGCGCAGGAGGATGCACAGCGAGTCGAACAGCTGGCTGCACGGTGCACCCCCGTGGGGCCGAGGGTCGAGAGGCGGCATCTGTCGATACCAACGGAGCACCTCCTTTGGGAGCGTCATGGCGAGTTCGTCACCTACACAATCGTCGTGCCATTTGAGCAGAAGGCGGGTTGGCCTGAGCATCTCATCCCGCCCGGGCGGCTGTTGGTGGCGGTGGACCTTCGTCTCGTATCGGAAGGATTGCGACCGGCGGCCATGGTCCAAGCGTCGATCGCGGACGGGCGCGCTCTGATATCGACCGACTTCGCGGAAAATGCAGACGGCTTCGTCGATATCACGGTCATCGATCGAAACATGCCGCCGGATGTCGCGGGCGCGACGGTGCAGCGCGTCCTCGAGACGGAAACCTACCGATGCTTCGCGCTTTTAGGGCTGCCAGTTGCGGAACAGGCTGCGGCGACCATGGGCAAGATCGAGGACGAGCTCCCTTCGCTCATGGAGAAAATGGACGCCGCGTCGACGCTGGAGGACAATCGCGAGCTCCTGGATCGACTGACGTCGATGACGCTCGATCTCGAGCGGAGCAGTGCGTCTACGCACTTTCGGTTCGGTGCCACCAAAGCATATGCCGAGCTCGTCCGACTGCGCCTCGTCGCGCTCTCCGAGCGGCCTGAGCTGGGCGGCCCCGGACTGGCATCCTTTCTCTCGCGACGGTTTGAGCCGGCAATTCGGACCTGTGCGACGGTGTCAGAGCGGGAGGCCACCCTCGCGCGCAAGCTGACTCGCGCTGCTCAGTTGCTGCGGACCAGGGTGGAGATCACTCTCGAAAGTCAAAATCGCGACCTGCTTGAGACGATGGGGAACCGGGTGAGGCTCCAACTGCGGCTCCAGCAAACCGTTGAGGGCTTATCGGTCGCCGCCATTGCATATTACGTGGCCAGCCTCTTCCATCTTGTAGTCGCCGGCCTCGAACCTGTTCGTGCGCGGGTCGAGCCCGAGTTGCTGACCAGCGTGGTTACGATTCCGATCATCGCTGCCGTCGCTTTCGCTGTGCGCCGGGTCCGACGGCATCATAGCGATGCTGATCCCTCCCTTCCCTGAGCTGACCCGGTTCGGCGCTGACAACATTTTTGATTGAGAGAAAAGCATGACCGCCTCTACCGAGCGATGCCTACCTGAAGCCGAACTCCGCCGCGCGATCGATAGCCAGCTCACGAATGGGGCCCTGCCGGGGGAACTGGAGCAATTCGATAGCGAGTTGCGTCGCGCCGCGGTCGATTTCATTAGTGCGACGGCGGTTAGGCGACTGCAGGGGCAGCCTGCAATCGGCCTGGAGCCCCTCGATCCAACGAGCCGCGAAGGTCCCATGCGCCTGGTGATCGTCAACGACGATATGCCGTTCCTCGTCGATTCCGTCGCCGCACTGATGGCCGACCGCGGGATTGGCATCCATCGGCTTCTCCACCCTATCATGGCGATGCAGCGAGATGGATCCGGTACGCTGAAGCAGGTTGGCGCAGCCAACATTGCCGAGCTGAACCGGGAGTCGCTTATCTACGTGGAGATCGACTGGCTCGATCCCGCTGCCTTGCCACTGCTGACGCAGGAGATCCAGCGCGTCCTGGCGGCGGTGCGGGAGGCGGTCGAGGCCTATCCTTTGCTGCAGGAAGCGCTTCGATCAAGCGCGCGTACGCTGAAGGACGACGAGGCGGCTGAATTGCTCACCTGGTTCCTCGACAGCAGAATGACGCTCCTTGCCTATGCTCGGATTGATCGGGCCGGCGCGGTGGAAGCGTCGCTCGGCTTAAATGCGGAGGCGGAGCCCTGGCTATCTGCTGCGTCCTGTCGGTCTGCACTAGAGTGGTTCGAAGCCGGTCATACCGCTCCTCTTCTCCTCAAGGCCGAGCGGATTTCGCCGGTTCATCGCCGCGTCCCATTCGACCTGATTGTCCTTCCCGTCATGCAAGGGGAGTCCATAAGCAGTCTCAGCGTGCATGCGGGCCTCTGGTCATCTGATGCTCTTGCCACGCGCCCGGACAAGGTTCCTCTTCTGCGGCAGCAACTTCGCCTCTTGGCCGACGAGTTTGGCTTCGACCCCTTCACGCATGCCGGCAAGGCCCTGGTCCATGCGATCCGTCGACTTCCGCATGATTTGCTGACGGGATTTCAAAGCCACGAGCTGCGATCGGTCGCTCTCACCGCGATGTCGCTCGTCGATCGGCCACGGTCGAAAATCGTTTTGGTTCCCGAGACTCTCGGGCGCCATCTCTTCGCATTCGTTTGGCTGAACCGCTCCGATCTCACGACGAACCGGCGGGCGGCGATCGGCCAGCTCATCGCAGACGAGGCACGCGGAACGGTCGTGACTTGGTTCGTCGATATCGGTGACGGCGATTTAGCGCTTGTGCGCTATATCATAAGCTTGGCCGGAGAAGGCCGCGTGCCTGCCCTGAGGGGCATCGATGACCGCGTCCAGGCCATGCTGCGAGGATGGCGTCCTGCTGTGGCCGCCGCGCTTGCAGAGTTCGTGTCTCCCGATCGGGCCGCAGGCTTGGCACGCGAATATGCCGAAGCCTTTCCGGCGGCTTTCCGGAACCGATGCGATGCACGTGATGCCGCTCGAGATATCATGATGCTTTCCGAACTCGCGTCTGACGCTGATCGGGCCGTTCGTCTTAGCGCATTGGAGACGGATTCAGCCGTCCGGTTGCGCCTTCAGATATATTGTACCGGAGAGCTTCTGCCGCTTTCGGATGTGGTCCCGGTTCTTGAGAATTTCGGCTTCATCGTCCTAGAGGAGATCCCAACCGCACTTGCCGGCGGAAAGGGCAACATTCACGAGTTTCTCGTCGAAACGCCGTCTATGGGCGCAGATGGCATTCTCGAGGGCGCCCCGATCATCGAGAGAGCGATTGCCGCTGTTCTGACCGGGCACGCCGAGAACGATGCCTTCGATAACTTGGTCGTGCGGATTGGGGTCGAGCCCCGGGCCGTCATCCTGTTTCGCGCGTGGTTTCGATATTTGCGACAGACAGGGCTGCCTTATGGGTTGAGCACCTGCGCGGATGCCTTGGCGAACGCACCGGTCGTAACAAAGAGCTTGATTGCCCTGTTCGACGCGCGTCTCGATCCGATCCATCATTCCGAGGAACGGGCCGAGCGAGCACGCTCTAAGATCCGCGCCGGCCTGACCGATGTGCAGGCGATCGATGACGACAGGATGTTGCGGCGGCTTTGGGGCGTGATCGAGGCGATTCTCCGGACAAACGCTTTCCGAGTGTCAGGTGACGAAGCGCTCGCCTTCAAACTAGATAGCGCTGGTGTGCCGTGGCTGCCGTCGCCCCGGCCCTGGCGAGAGATATGGGTATACAGCCCGCGCGTCGAAGGCGTTCATTTGCGGGCAGGCCCGATCGCTCGCGGCGGGCTCCGCTGGTCCGATCGCCGCGATGATTTCAGAACCGAGATCCTTGGCCTGCTCAAGGCTCAGATCGTAAAGAATGCGGTGATCGTACCGACCGGCGCCAAAGGAGGCTTCTATCCCAAGAACCTGCCCTCGCCCCGCGACCGCGCGGCTTGGATCGCGGAAGGTACCGAAAGCTACAAGGTCTTCATCCGGGCGCTATTGTCCCTCACCGATAATGTCATCGATGGGGCGATCGTTCACCCGCCATCGACGGTGCGCCACGATCAGGACGACCCCTATTTCGTTGTCGCGGCCGACAAGGGCACAGCTTCCTTTTCGGATGTCGCCAACGCCATAGCCATTGAGCAAGGCTACTGGCTCGGGGACGCTTTCGCGTCCGGCGGCTCCAATGGATATGACCATAAGGCAATGGGTATCACCGCGCGCGGAGCATGGGTTTCGGTCCAGCGGCATTTCGCGGAGCTGGGGATCGACGTCCAGCGCGACCCGATTACGGTCGTCGGCTGCGGCGACATGTCTGGTGACGTCTTTGGCAATGGCATGCTGTTGAGCCGATCGATCCGCCTTGTCGCGGCATTCGACCATCGTAATATCTTCATCGATCCCTCACCGGATCCGGCCATGAGTTGGGAGGAGCGCCAGCGGCTTTTCTCACTGCCGTCGAGCAGCTGGCAGGATTATGATCCGACGCGAATTTCGGCGGGCGGCGGAGTTTACGACAGATTGCAAAAGGAGATTGCGCTTTCCGCAGAGGCTGGCGCGTTGGTTGGGCTCGATGCAGGCAACCACGATCCGGCGACGATCATCCGGGCATTCCTCAAGGCGCCGGTGGATTTGCTGTGGTTCGGTGGGATCGGCACCTACGTCAAATCCTCCCACGAAACGCATCTTAACGTCCGGGATGCGGCCAACGACTCCCTTCGGATCGATGCTGACCAATTGCGCGCCAAAGTCATCGGCGAAGGAGCCAATCTGTCGATTACGCAGGCGGGCCGTATCGAGTTCGGCCTAGTTGGAGGGCGATCGAATGCCGACTTCGTCGACAACTCGGCGGGGGTGGACTGCTCAGATAATGAGGTGAACATCAAGATCGCGCTGAACGCGGACGTCGCTTCTGGCAAGATGCTGCCCGAAGATCGTAATGCCCTGCTCGCAGCGATGACAGACGATGTCGCTGATTTGGTCTTGGAAGATAATCGCATGCAGTCCCTTGCGCTTTCGATCGCTGAACGGGGAGGTCCCACGCAGGTCGTTTCGCAGATCGGGGTAGTCTCCTTTCTGGAGGCAAACCACGGTCTCAACCGCGATGCCGAAGGTCTCGGCAGCGACGATCATTTCGCGCGTCGCGCACGAGATGGCAAAGGTCTCACCCGACCCGAGCTCGCCGTCATCATGGCGCATGCTAAACTAACATTGCAAGCGGCGATCGAAGCTTCGCCGTTAGCGAGTGACCCTTCGCTCTCGGAACTTGTTTCGAACAGTTTTCCGCCGGCGATGAGGCAGCGTCATCACGAGGCCATCGCTACGCACCAACTTCGACGGGAAATCCTCGCCACGAAGATCGCAAATATCGTAGTCAATCGTCTCGGCTTCGTAGCCCTATTCGAATTGGCCGACGAGGAAGGTGTCAGCCTCGCCAGAGTGGCAGGTGCATATTTCGCCTGCGATCAGATTTTCGGACTGTCGGAGACTTTCGCGGCGATCGAACGGGAACAGATCGACGAAGCCGCTCGTATCCAATTGCTCGAAATCATGGCTAGTCTCTGCCGTCTGCAGGTCGCCAACATCCTCCGAAGCGCGCCGCACTCAGCGCTTCCCCACGGGATCGCCGCATTGCTTGCGCCCGGAATCTATCAGCTGGATTTAAGTTTGGTTGAGGGCGAGCAGGCCTCCGACGAAGCCACTGATTTGGCCCGGCACATCACATCGCTGGGTGCACATGCGAGTGTCGCCCAACGAATCGCTATGCTGCAGCGGCTGAGTGAAGCGAGCCGGATTTCCAGCATAGCTGCAATCGGCGGCGGTAGCGTGCTCGACGTAGAGCAAGCCTACACCAGGCTCGGAGAGGTCCTCAGCCTGGCTTGGGCAACTTCCTCGGCATCGCGGCTAAATGTTGTCGATGCTTGGGAACGGCTCCAGGTCCGCGCGATCGCGCGGGATTGTCAGCAGCTACGCTCCGACTTTCTGTTAAGAACGCAACGCGATGGTAGGTTGATCGACCTAGAAGAATGGTTTGCACACCATCAGGCGGCGCTAGAGCGGTTTAGAGCGCTTGCAGACCGCATTCGCGCCGCACCGACCACAACTGCCCCCATGCTTGCCGAGCTGGTCAATCAGGCGCGTACGCTGTTGACGCGCCGACCTGCCGATGGCGGGGGATGACACTGTCGAAACGTTCCACTTGGCGATATGCCGAGATCAGACACCCCGTCTGCAGCTTCTTTCGACAGTTGGATCATCATGACGAACGCTCCTTCCTACCCAATCGGTGCCGCCGGACAGCCCTGGGGAGACATTGAAGTCGACGCGTGGCGCGCTCGTCAGTGGAGACAGCGCCGTTACGACGAAGATGTCGTGCCTCGGATCGAGGGCCTTTCGGCTCGCTTCGAGAAAATCGAATATGGTCGGATCGACTATGCCGGCGAGGTATTCGTGTTGTTAGCGCTGCGCAGTCGTTCCGATCCCGATCTTCCGACCGCTCTCGTTACCGGCGGGGTGCATGGATATGAAACCAGTGGTGTGATGGGCGCGATCGAGTTTCTCGAACGCGACGCAAAGGCCTTTGAGGGCAAGATCAACTTGGTTGTGGTGCCGTGCGTGAGCCCTTGGGCTTATGAACGGATCAACCGATGGAATTTTGACGCCATCGATCCTAACCGGAATTTCCGTGCCGATGGGCCGGCTCAGGAAGCGGTCGCACTGGTGCGGCTGGTCCAGTCGCTCAACACAGAATTTCTCGTTCATATCGATCTGCACGAGACGACCGACAGCGATGAAGCCGAGTTTCGCCGTGCTTTGGCAGCGCGTGACGGCAAGCCCTTCGTGCCAGAGCCCATACCTGATGGGTTTTATCTTGTCGACGACAGCGCAAACCCGCAGCCGGCGTTCCAACATGCGATCATTTCAGCCGTTCAGCGGGTGACCCATATCGCGCCACCGGATGCGCAGGGCAAAATCATTGGCTCTCAGGTCGTGGCGCCCGGCGTGATCGAATACCCGCTGGCCGATCTGGAGCTTTGCGCGTCGATCACGGGCGCGCGCTACACGACGACGACGGAAGTCTATCCCGACAGTCCCCGCTCCACACCCCGTATCTGCACCCAGGCACAAACTACCGCAATCCGTGCAGCGCTCAACTATGCGCTAGCGCATCAGTGATCCCTGCGCAGGGAGCAGTGCGACCGTTTGCACTGGTCCTTTCGGATGGGGCGACCTCATCACTGGCGGGGTCCACGTCGCACGGCATAGTCCGAAGTGCCGGGCGACGCGGATCCACTGCTAGATTTTGCTATTTAGATACCCGGCCTTTTCGGGGCTGATAAAGTGGACGTTATGAGTGCTAATTTGGCTCGAACGCCGCTACACGCTCGGGATAGGTCACGTAGGAAAACTGAACCCGCCGCCAGTCCGCTACTGTGGCCTTTTTCACAAATCCAACCCGGTTTGACAGCTGCATGATCTCACTAGCGAGGGTGACCTCTTCGACCGTTCGTTTGCTCTGCATCGATGTCGAGCGTGAGGTATAGCGTCCCCGCGTGTGCGATCGGCTGACATCGTCACGCTCCACCTCGCGACTGCCGATCAGAGCCGAGGCTAGCTCGGCCGTTCCGCCGCCCTCGCTGAGGCCAGCACGGAGAAGCAGCAGGTTTCCGCAATTCTCGATAATCGTATGCGCGCCCTCGCCGTAAATGGCTTTTACCTGCGCCGACGACTGGAAGCCGATTGCAACGCAACCGCCAAATTTCCTTAGCCGAGCCTGCGCGTCCTTCAGCCCTTCGATCCGTCCAAGTGCGTCCAACTCGTCGATATGGAACCAGATCCGGCGAACACGATCGGGCGGGAGCGACAGCGTTTCGAGGATGGCGATGTTCATCCAGCAGGAGATGAGCCCACGCAACGCCGCCACCTGGTTGGCGGTGTAGGGAAGCCAAAGCGAGCCCGCTCCGGATCGCACCCATTTGCGGATGGAGAACGGCTCCCCGTTCAATTCCGCGATAAACCGGAGGTTCCCCACGGCAGGTGCGAGCGTCCCCAGGATGCTGGCGAGCATCTTTTCGCCCCCTTGCTCGAAGTAGCGGGCGGCTGCCGTGCCCTGGCAGAGCAGCTTCAGCTCGGCGACCGATCCAGAGGCAAGCATCGTTATGAGGTCGCTGGTCGTGCCAAGCCCAAGCCGGCCAAAACTCTCCAACGCCGCTGCGAGCAACTGCTGGGCATAGGTGATCCACTGGTCGTGCTCGCCGATGCCGAGGTGGGGCAGCACCGATTGCGCCAGAAAGGCATGATCGCCGGGCCGCTCGATCTCGCCGAGCAGATCCCAGCATGCGCAGCGCCGGTCGAATGGATTGAGGATTACATCGCCCGGCTCGAAAAAGGCGCTCATTGCGGCGCCGTCGGGGTCGGCCACAACCTGACGGTCACCGCGACGGATTGCGTCGGCCATCAGGGCGCGGAGCGCTGTCGACTTGCCCGATCCGGTCGCGCCGATCGCCGCAACATGCATGGTTTCATCCTCACGGCTCAGCGGCACGCCGGCCAGGGTTACGCCGCCCGTGAGCCTCGCCCTGAGCCGCCCGCCCCGTTCGCCGGTGAACACGCCCAAGCGCGTGCCACGTAGATGGGTCACCTTGCGCGGGCTGGCGGCGAGCCGGGCAGCGATCGCACCGCCGAGGAAGCCGAAGGCCGCAGGCATCATCACCGCCAACGGCCAGCTGTCGGCGCGGAAGCTGGTGTAGAGCCAATAGCCCAGCAGGCTGCCACCCAGCCAACCGATAGGCGCATGCAACAGCGGCCAAAAGGTTCGGCGATCCGCTCCCTGAACGATTGCGGCCGCTATCACTCCGGGCAGCGCGGCCAGCGCGAACCACAGATGATAGCCGTGGAGCGCGAGCCAGGCCCAACGCTGCTCAAGCCATGGTTCGAGTGCGTGCCGATGCGTCCAATGCTCTCTCACCAGATCGGCGAGCGCGAAGCGTCCATCGGCTGGGACAAGAAGTCGGACCAGCGGCCAGCATGCGACGATCGCGGCCAGCGCCGACAGGAACGCAATCTGTTGAACGACCGGCTCGGAGCCGCCCCGGCCAGCGCCCGCGCCGACACCACCGGTCATCGCTCGGCTCCATAATCCTGATCGCGCGAGATGCCGGGAGCCTTCTTCGCCGCCGCCAGCGCCTCGCGCATGGATTCCGCCGTTTGGCGAGGGGCGCGCTCACGCGCCGCTATCATGGCGCGCAGCGCCTTGGCCTGGTCGCTGTTCGCCGGATCGGCGCCGCGGCCGGTGTCCGCGCCGTTGCGTTGGGACACTGGCGACACACGCATGGCCGCCTCATCCTTCCCCGGTTCCCGGACGGCCCCGCCGCTGCGATCGGCAGCGCGATCGCCACTTGCTTCGCGGGCGGCATCGGGCGCTGGCATGCGCTCGTCACCGGTTCGACCGAGCACGCGCGACATCAACGCGGCCAATCCTCTCGGCTGTTCGCGCGGCTCCGTGGAGCCACCATCATCCCCGGCTCGCCTGGTCGTCGCGGGTTGCGATCGGGACGGCGGCGACGGTGCCGGCCGCTCATAGTCGAGTGCCATATCCTTCGGCCGTTCGCGCGCCAGTGTGCGGCGAAGCGCGGCTTCGTCCGCGAAATCGTCGCGACCAAAATAGAGAGCGGTGCCCTCGCGATGGCGGCTAAGCGCGACGTAGGAAGCGTGCGCATCGAGCCCGGGTGTTGCCAGCACATGCGTGCGGTCGACGGTCATGCCCTGCGTCTTGTGGACGGTCGCTGCATAGCCATGATCGACATGGGCATAACTCTTGAGATCGACGCTGATGCGCCGACCATCATCGAGCCGCACGGCGAGGCGATCCGGCTCGACTTTCTCGACCTGTCCCAGCGATCCGTTCTTCACGCCGAGGTCGCGTTCATTCTTGAGGAACAAGATGCGGTCGTTGTCAGCGAACTCGCGCAGACCGCGTTCGGTGCGGATCGCGACGTCGGTGCCGAGCTCGCCTTGTGCGTGGAGCCGCTCGCGCGCAGCACGGTTGAGCATTTGAACCTCCTGGTTGGTGTGCGTAAGGATGATGCGGCTGGCCGCGGGTGCGGCGCGACGTTCGGCGTCCCAGCGATCAATCAGCGCCGCGCGCGCGGCGTCGCGGGTATTAGCGGCATGGACCATGCCGGCGTTCGAATATGCCAAGATCGCGTCGCCGGTTCGCCCGGTCGCAAAAGCGCGGGTCGCCTCGCGCATCCACTCGGCGGTCTGGCGGCGTACTTCGCCGATCTCGGCAGCACCATGGCGCTCGGCGAGCAGTCGGAACGCGGCGCCGGCCTCGATGGCCTGGAGTTGTTGGACGTCGCCGACCATCACCACCTTCGCGCCAGCACCGGCCGCCTCGGCGAGCACTCGCTGGAGCTGGCGCGTGCCGATCATGCCGGCCTCGTCGATTACCAGCACGTCGCCCGACGTTAGCCGGTCGCGATCGCGCGCCCAGCTATGTTCAAGACTGGCGATCGTGCGCGACGCAATGCCCGACCCGCCTTCGAGATTTTCCGCCGCGATGCCTGAAAGTGCGGCACCTTGAACAGTGTAGCCGGCCGCCTCCCATGCTTCGCGCGCGACGCCGAGCATCGCGGATTTGCCGGCGCCGGCATAGCCGACGACCAGCGCGAGGCCGGGGTTGCGCAGCACGTGGTCGAGCGCGGTGCGCTGCTCGGTCCCGAGCCGCATACCGCGTATCTCGCTGCTTCCGACCGCGCGCGCGAGATCGCCCCGGGTGACGGTGTGGCTGCGCGAAGCGGTAAGGCGCTCGGCATCGCGGACTAGCGCTTCCTCGGCACTCATCATGCTGGTGGTCGTGAAGCGCTCGGCACCGATCCCGTCGCGGCCAAGCGCGAGCACGGATTCATGATGCCGCATGCTGGCAAGCACTTGGTTGAACTGCTCCTGCCCGTCGGAATGGCGATGCGCGAACATCGCAAGGTCGCGCACCGTGAACGTGGCCTGTTGCCGGGTGAGCGTCTCCAAACCGATGCGCGGATCAGCGATGATCGCAGCACCATTGTCGCGTGCGATCGTGCGGTGGTCCTGAGCGCGTTCTGCGTCCTCGCCCTTCGCTTCGCGGCGTGCGCCGGCCGCCCCGATCTTGTGTTGCGGTTCGAGCTCGATGCCCTGCGCGTCATAGCTGCGGTGATCGATGCGTGTTTCGATGCCAAGCTGGGCCAGGCGTTCATTGACCTGTGATGCCCAATTCTCGCGCCATTGCTGGAGGAGCGCAGTCGCGTTCCATTCGCGCACCTTGGGACCGAAACCGTCCGGTCCCAGTTCGCGCATGGTGAGCATGACGTGCGCGTGTGGCTTGGCCTCGCCGTCGGCGCCGATGTCCCAATGGACATTGAGATCGGCGACCATCCCTCGATCGACGAACTCGCGCTGGACGAACTCACGGGCGAGCGCGACGCCCTGTTCCTGCGTCATCTCGCGCGGGATCGCGAACTCCACCTCGCGGGCGAATTGCGCGTCCTTCCGCTTTTCGGTCGCCTCAACCTCGTTCCACAGCACCTCGCGGTCCCGCAGCCGCTCGGGCGCGACTTCCGGCAGCATAACTTCGGAATGGACGACGCCGGCCTTGTTGGTGAAATCGTGATGGCGGCCGAGCCGCTCATCATGCAGGCGCGAGGCGGAGCGATAGGCCGCCGACGCCACCGCGCTGCGGCCGGTGCCGCGCCCCATGACCTTGGCCGAGAAGTGATAGATCGCCATCGCGGCAACCCATCTACGCCTAAACCCGCGACGTCGGTACGACGTATAAGCGCGCTCTCCTACGCTAGAGCGCTCCGGAGAGATTTGCAGCGTTGAACCGGGTCACAGACCGCCCAGCTAGACCGCATCGACCAGCACACAGGAGATGCGACGATGCGAAAGGTACGGGATTTCGACGCCGAGCTGAAGGCGCTCAACGATCGGGCGAAGCTGCTCAAGCAGCGCAAGATCCAGCAATTCGGCGAGCTTATCGAGGCGACTGGCGCAGATACCCTCGAGCCTGATCTCCTTGCCGGCGCTCTGCTGGCGGTCGTCGCGGAAACGGACAAGGCGATCATGACGAAGTGGAGTGCGCGAGGAGCGCAATTCTTTCGCGAAACAAGCCGGCGATCTTCGCGCCGCGCTGGGGGCAACAGCGCGAGCGGCAAGGCGGCTGAAGCAGGCACGGAACCGGCTTGATGCAGCGCAGGCGCGGATTGACACGCGAGCATGGGTGATGGCGAGACGCGAACGCACCAGACATCTCATCGAGCTCGGCGGTCTCGTGCAGAAGGCCGGTCTCGTCACGCTCGCTGACGATGACCGGGCATTGCTGTACGGTGCGTTTCTCGACCTCGCTATCCGTCTCCAGGGCGAGGACGGAGCACAAGCGAAGCTTTTGTATCGGCGACGCGGCGCACGTGCTTTCGCGACTGAAGCAGAGGAAGCAACCCATGCGCGAAGTGCGAAGCAGAAAGGCACAAGCGCCACCCCGGAAACCAACGCGTGATAACGGTGTCTGATCTGTCTGCTGGCCGTGGTGCAGACTGGGACCATGTGACGACACGCAGAATTTGCGCGGCGAAGATCAGTCGTCGCGCATATGCGGCAAAGCAGCTTCGATCGCCGCCTTCGCCGCCGGCACGTAGCTCTGCCACATCGGCTTGCCTTCAAACTTCGTGTTCTCGGGGTTGCCCTCCGCGCGACAGAGCGCACGGGCCGCTGCTTCAATCGCCTTCTCCATGTTCAACATGATCTGGCTTCCTTGAGTCACCGGTCGCTCCGATCGACCGAGCATAGTCCATTGGCGGCGCTGGGGACACGCGATTCCAACGGGGACGCGTGTCCCGCATCATCGTGTCACCTCGGCTTGTTCGTCGCGCCTAAAACTTGCTGGTAGTGGGAAGAGCACGTTTCTTCGTCCCATTTCAGCGGCGCCCCGGGACACCATTCGCGCGGACGGGTCGGTCGCACCTTCCGGAAGCGGCCGCGTCATGAATAGCCGCGCTTCCTGCCACCGAGGGGCAGGCGCCACCGCCGACCGAGCTTCAGGATTACCGCCGAGGCGCGCGGTGTAAGCAATCGTTTCCGCCGGCAGCGCGACGCCGTTTTGCACATAGCGCTGATAGCGTCCGGGACCGGCGTTGTACGCGGAGAACGCCCCGGGCAAACCAAAACGCGCGGCAAGTTCGGCGAGATACATTGCGCCGCCGATCATGTTCATGCGCGCATTGAACGGTTCCGATCCAAGGCGGTATCGACCCGTGAGATAGACCCACGTTGCGGGCATGATCTGCATGCACCCCATTGCCCCTTTCGGTGACACAATGCGGGGATTGCCGCCAGACTCCGCCATCATCACGCGCAGCACGACATCGACTGGCAAGCCCGAGCGTCTGGCCGCTTCCGGCGCATGAAACGCGCAGCCACTGAAGGATGTAGGCAAGGCCGGCTGGGCGCCAACCGGGCAGCCCGCAATGAGCAGCGCGATCAAGCCCTTCATGCTTTTCAACCGCCGGCTCATGACCAGGTCCACAGCGGCGTGGCCCTACCCAGGATTTGGGCCTGCGAAACGGGTCCAAAATAGCGGCCGTCGAACGAGTCCGGGTGCGCGGGCGCGATCAGGAACAGCTGATCCGTTCGCAGCCGATGGCATCCTGACCATGCGGGCAGAGGACGGCCGAAGCGATCGCGCGCCAGCGCGGTGCCAACTGTCCGCCCGTTGATGGTCACGCTCTGCCCGAGGCGGCAAATGGTCGCGCCGTGCAGTGCCGCGACCGGCTTCAGCAGCGGCACATTCGGTTCGACGTAGCGGCGCTCGGCCATGAAGCGGGCGAGCGTTGGCGACGGTCGCACCGCGACCATGTCGCCGACGCGCATCGCCGGGGTCGGCTCTATCCGATAGAGGCCGAGTGGCACGCTCGCCGATGCGTTCCAGATGAGACGCACGGGCGAATGACGGATCACCGGAAGGAGGAGGCCGGTGAGCCCAGCCGCGCCGGCGCCGAGCAGCGCAAGCCGCGCGAAGCGCGCGCGCGATCGGCGGCCGGGCGCGCTCGATCGCGGATGGGGAGGGGGAACGCTGACCATCAGCCCTGCTCCGTCGCATGGCCGGATCGGCGTACCGCGGGAGGGACCGAGCCGTTGTTCGGATCCGAGGTCGATGCGCATGCGCCGCGGTCGGCCCAGGCGCGCAGTTCTTCGAGCGTATAGACGACACGGCCCCCGATCTTCCGGTAGGCGGGACCGGTGCCGTAAGTGCGGTGTTTCTCGAGCGTACGAGCGGACAGGCCGACATAATGCGCGGCCTCCTTGGTGCGCAGATAGCGGGTGTCCTTGATGATATCGGGCATGACCGGGCTCCTGTGGGGTGAGAAGCGAGGCGCGTGCCAAGCGCCTCGCGAACCCGGTCATCATCGGCGACGAAAGAAGGCCCGTGGTGGCCGGAACGAGGGGGCTTGAATTCCGACCACATCAGACCGGCAGCGGCTGCTAGGATCGCGGACGTGACCCGAGTAGCAGACGATAGCCACCAGCGATCATCTGGGCAGCGGCATCGGCAAGGCGCCGCAAATCGGAACGTTCCGAGCTTGATCGCCAGTCTTCTGGCGGCTGACCGAGGACCAGCCCGCCGATTTCGCGTAAGCTCGCACCGTCGTGCGCCATGTCATGGACATAGAGCATCGCCGCGTGGCGGTGCGCCTGCGCGAATGGTGCGGCGCGGACGGGAACGCCATGACCGATTGAGCGGCGGAAGTTCGCCGCGGCCTGGATGCGATTCGCGTGTCCCGTGTCCGGATGAAGGTAGATGCCGAAGCTGCCGCCCGTCGCGGGCGCCAGGCCCGAGGGGAGCCAGAGTTGCAATTCGGGCGAGCCTCGTCGGCGGATCAGCAGGTGTGTCCCTCCCGGTGAGCCGATCCGGATCACGCGCTCGCCCCAGCGTTCGAAAAAGAACCGGAGATCGCCGATCGCCCTTGCCCATGGCACCGGCCGCACGATCGTCAGAACGGATGTATCAAGTTCCGGACTCCAGGCGATCGGCGGCGCGTCGACTGCCGACGTGTCGGGATCGGACGCGAAAGGTCAGGCCCCAATGGGACCACCTCCCTGCCAAGGGATGCTTCGAGATATTCAGAATTCTGCGGGCGGACCGGCGCACAACAGCTTGGCTGCTCGTGCTGGCGCGACGCGCTGGCGGGTTGCCGGAGCGCCAGATGTCGCGAAAGTCCGGATTGCGACGCAGCCATTCCCAAGCGAAGCCGCGCGCGTCCAGTGCGGTCAGGGCCTGATATTCAGCGGGTAAGCGTAAACGGTTATATCCTGGCATCGTGAAACTCCTCGATGCCCCCTGCGGGAATAACCTAAGTTGCGAATGCTGCACTGCGCAACGGCGCACCAGCTTATTTGCGAATAAGTCGCAACTTATCGCAAGTGGTTATTAACTATATTCAAAATGGATCAAATGAAAGCCCCGCCCGGTCGATCCGGGCGGGGTCTTCGATCGGCTCAGTCGCCGTTGCGGCGAGAGGGGCGCGACCAGATGAGGTTGAACGTCTCGCCGTCCTCGTCGTCGAAGAGGTTGGCGTAGATCGGAGCGGTGAAGCTCGGATCGTCGAGCTTGAGGCCCAGATAATCGCGACCCTCGTTGGACTGCTTGGTCCAGGCGGCGCCGATTTCGGCCCGGCCAACCATCACCCGGTGCGAAGGCGCATTGTCATTGGCGCGGTTGCTGTCGGGGACGATGCGAACGCCCTTGGCCTGGACGCTGAGGGTGACGATGTCGCCGACGAACTCGTTGTTGGCGGTCTTCTTGAAGGTGCCGATGGTAGCCATGTTAAGTCTCCAGTCTTGATCCAAGAGGTCCGTGCCCATCACGGTCTCGATGGCTTGGGACATGGCCGGGACTGCCGCGGCTGCAGTCGTCAGACCTGAAGCGCTAGCGGAAGACGGCGGCGGGGCGCTTTTTTGATCCGCGAGGAATGCCGGCGCCTCGGGGTCCCCGCGCGGTTCCACCGCGTGGGGTGGGGTCCGGCAGGGGAAAAAAGTGACCCAGAGCCGTTGCGGCCATGAGCGGCAGAGGCGAAGCCGGTTCCGGTCATCAAGCCATTTCAGAGAGGCCGTTTGGGCACTGGCCTGGATCCGCCGACAGGAGACGTGGCGCCTTTATCGGTACCATTCCAGAAGCCCAGCACGGAGAGCGCGGCTCCGGATAGGATCGCGTACAGATAGGCTTGACGCCCTGTTGCCGAGGCCGCGGTGACGAACGACTTCTCGTGTGATCGGAGTGGTCCGCCGAATCAGCCGCCAACCAGAAAGGCCATGAGAGTGCCGCGTGTCATAGGCTTGGGCTCGCACCGGCCATCCGCTTCCGACCCCAATAACGACCGTCGGAGAGGAGACAGAACAACCCACCGCGCCTCCCGGCCACTGCTGAGGCCTTGACATGAAAAGCCCCGCCCGGATCGACCGGGCGGGGCGATTTTTGGAGCCTTCATGATATGAAGTTCAAATCGCGGGGCGCATCAACCGATGGGCTGCGATCGCGGCGCAATACGCGGCGCCGACCAGGCCAGCGATGATGCCGGTTCCGCCCGCGAACCAGCCCAGTGCATGCGCGACGGAATATCCGGCGAGCGCGGCCGGTATGGCAAACAGCGCCGCGAGAGCTGTCCTGGCATAGGGGCTGGCAAGTTTCAGCGCCGCGAAGCGGCTCGTCCCGATCACTGCCAGGAAAATCAGCAGCCCGATCACGACAGCGAGCAAAGGTGGGCAGCCGAGGTTGCTTGCGCCAAACCCCGCTCCGATTCCGAGGGCGATCGGCAGCGCCAGTGTCGCGCCGGCGAAGATCTGGTAGATCAGGTAACCGACCCCCAGCAGGGTCAGGGGAAGCATGATCGGCATGGCGTCGCATCCTTATGGCAAGGGGTTGGACGCGCTTCCACCTGCCACCACAGCGCGTCGGGATCATAGCAGAAATGCCCCGCCAGCGAAACCGCTGGCGGGTCGCCCGGTCGGACCCGTTGGGCGGATCAGCTTGCGTAGACATCATATTCGCGGACCACGCGCTCGACGTCGCCGTCATAATCTGCGCTCGGGATCGCGTTATAGCCTTCGTCAGTCTCGATCAGGATGATGATGACCTTGAGGGTGCAGGCGAGGTTCCAGGCATAGCGCTGTGCGGCTTCGAGGCTCATGTCCGACTCCTGTCGTTCTGAGCGGGGCCACTCCCCGCTCGACAGGCGCCGACGCATCCGGGCGCGCGACCGCGATCACCGCGCCCGTGAGGGCACAGCCCGAACAGCGGCCGCATGCACAGCATAGCGGACCCCCTGCGGGTTGATCGAACAAGGTCGCGGGTCCGGGAAGGACTAGCGCCTCAAAGAGCGGGGAGAGGTGCCGCTTGCAGGCAGAGTGCTTGTCGGATTGCCCGCCAGTTCAGCGAAACTCGGATGTCCGAATTTCGCTCAGCGACAGGAGCATTGTCACGCTATCTGATTTGCGCCAGCATCTGAGCCCTTGCCGTCATTCGCCGAAAGCGTCTTGAACGAGGCATCGGTCATGGCGTCGGTAAAGCGGTCATCGATCGGCTCTTTCGAAAACCAGCGGCGATAGAATAGTGGACCAACGATGGCCGCAATCCCGTCTGCGGCTGACTTGTCCGGCAGTACTTCACCCCTGTCCTTGGCGCGTTCGATGACAGCATGAAACGGCGCCATGAAGGCCGTATGTAGTCCGGCCTGCAGCGCCGCGATTTCCGGATCGCGCTCCGCCGCATCGATGATGGACGGATAGACCGAGGCCCATGCGGCGGACTGAAGCTGTTCCCCAAGCTCCGTTACAAGAGCGTGAAGGTCGGAACGTAAGTTGCCCGTGTCTGGTGGCGGGGACGCATTGCCGAACCTGGAACAGGCATCGATCAGCAGGGCGGAGCGCGAAGGCCAGTGCCGATAGATCGTGGTTTTTGATACGCCGGAAACCCGCGAGATTTCGTCGATGCTGACGCCGCCGATCCCGCTCTGGGTCAGCTGGCGATAGGTTTCCGCCAAGACGGCTGCCTTGGAGCGCTCCACTCGCTTGTCCGCAATCTGGACCACCTCAACCCTTCCATCGGCCATTGCAATACGCTACGGTCCCGTACTACAAGAACGGTGCCGTACAGGTTCCCTGTCTATGGACAAACCAGCAAGCCGGAAAGGTCTCGCTCGTGAAATCTGCCTACACGCGTCTCATTACGGAGGATGTTCCAAGCCTCGCGACCTTCTACGAAAAGACGCTCGGTGTCCCGGGCAAGGGTGACGAAAGCTATGTCGAGCTGCATCCGGGCGGTGCCATTCTCGCGATCGCCAGCCAAAAAGCCGCAAGCTTCATGCATGGCGGCGAATGGTCCGCGGGTGCAAACAAATCGGCGATCCTCGAGTTCGAAGTCGACGATGTCGACGCTGAGCGATCCCGTATCGATCCGTTCGTAACGGACTGGCTACAGCAACCGAAGGACATGCCCTGGGGTAACCGCTCGATGCTGTTTCGGGATCCTGACGGCAACCCGATCAACTTTTTCACGCGGATCAAGAAGCCCTGACGAAGTGGCGATTGATCTGCAGTAGAGGTGCGGCGAGCAATCGCGCCATATTCTTTCGCTGATGCGGAGATCACGATCAGGGGCGTCGGCCCTGTCGCTTGCGGAAGTCCCACAGGCGAATGCCCAGCTTGCGCGCTTTGTCAGCAAGATTGTCCTGGATGCCGGTGCCCGGGAAGACGATGACGCCCTTCGGCATCGCGTCGAGCATCGCATCGTTGCGCTTGAACGGTGCAGCTTTCTTATGGCGCTCCCAATCGGGCTTGTAGGGTTTTTGGGGCACGTCTCGATCGCGCGCCCAGCAGGCGGCGATGCGTTCGGCGCCCGTCGGAGTGGCGCCATGTAGCAGGATCATGTCGGGCAACTGGGCATGAACCTTGTCGAGCGTGGCGTAGATCAGCTGGTGGTCGTTGAAGTCGGCTCCCCCGGTGAAGGCGATATAGACCCCATCGGGGTTGAGCACGCGGGCATCCTGATATGCGCGCCTGTCGATCTGCTTGCGGCTGTCGAGCACTGCCGAGGTCAGCATCTTGCGATTGACCATGGCGCCTGAACGCGGGAGCCAGGCTTTGCGAATGTGTGTTCGGAACTGGTCGGCTGCGGCGTCGCGGAAGAATTCCATGGTGTCGCGGCGCTCGATCATCGTGATGCCCTCGGCGATCCGGCGTTCCAGTTCGACCGATTTGACCTCGCTGCCGTCCTGCTCGCGCTGGAGGCGCTTCTGGACCCGTTCATTGTCGTCAAGCTCGCGCTCGATCCGCTCGCCGGCACGGTGGAAGACGTTGACGATACCCCAGGCGATATCCTCGAGATCGGGTTCGATCCGCGTGTCGATCAGCGAAGAGACAAGAGCATCGAAGATGTCGGCGATGGCGCCGCCAGCGATATGTGTGTCCGGCAACGGACGGTCATCGGGTTCGTCCTCGAAGGGACGGTGGCCGTAGAGTTGTATCTCCTGAAGAAGATAGGCGGTGGAACCGAGCTGCGGTTCGTCCGCGTCGTCATGGGTGTCGGTTGTCATGCGAGCCTCCGTCGCTGGAGCCGCGCCTCTCGCGGCCTTCCTGGCGACGTCGTGCGGCGGGCGGCCCGGGCCAGAACCGCGCCCGGAAGGCGCGGCCGGAGCGCAGCGGAGGATGGCGGAGCGCGGCTATTTTGCCTCGCGCTGCAAAGGGGCGTGAGCCCCGGCGGAAAATAGCCGCAGGCGTTGCCATTGCCGGCCCGGTCCGTTTGCCGCAGTCGCCCTCTCGAGGAAGGCCGGGCGCGGCTCGCCCAAGACGAAGAGGTCTGGCAACCGGCCATCGCCGTGAGCGCGGCGATCGCTCCGTCTCAACCCGTCTTCAGGCAAAGCTCTGCATCCTGGGGCCGAAGCTGAGCGCGTAGGCCCGCTGCCAGCCGGTCCCGACCAAAGGCGCGCAGGTCACTGTTGAAGTCGTCGAGCTGCGGTTCGAGCGGCACGATCTCAATCCCCAACACGCTCGCGCGTTCGGTGAGCGTCGCCAATGCGCCCGTGCCGGCGGGATCATCGTCGCGTGCGACATAGAGGCGCTGCAATCCGGCCGGAAACAGGATGGCGGCAAGGTGCGCAGCGGACAGACCGGCGATCGCCGCGGCGGTCGGCATGACCTGTCGCAGCGATAGCATGGTCTCGATGCCCTCGCCGGCAAGCATGACGCGGCCGCTCCGTCCGAAGCGGACACCGTGCCCAAGCAGATGGCCCATGGCACGACGCGGATAGGCGACGGGCGCTTTGTCAGAGCCGTCGGGCGCCAGCCAGGTGCGGTGCACGCCGGTGACAGTGCCATTCAGGTCAGTGACGGCCGCGATCATCGCGGGCCATGCCAGCCGAACATCGGGATCATCATCTTCGGAGGCGCGATACCAGCAATGCGGATGGTGGCCGAGCGCTTCGCAGCCGGTGAGGTCGGTGATGTGCCGGGATGCGAGATAGGTCGCCACCAGGCTGCGATAAATCGGCTTCGATGCTTCCCGCAGGCGGCGAGCCGCTTCGGGTGTCCCGGTCGGAGCCTTGGTGCGACGGGCCGGCGCATCCTCGGTCGGTGGCGGGAGCGGCATGCTTAGGAAGCGGCGGGCCTCGTCGAGCGTCTCGCGCATGGTGCGGCAATTGCGGGCGGCGGCGATGATATCGAGCAGGTCGCCATGATCGCCGCTCTGCGCATCGGTCCATTTGCCGGCCGCGCCGCGACCATCGGGTGACGCGGACAGGCGGACATAGAGACTGCGGCCAGGCGTGTTGTGCACGTCGCCGACGAGCCAATAGCGGCCCTCCTTACGCCCCATGGACAGATAGCAACGGCAGACGGCCTCGGCGTTCTCGGCGAGGGCAAAGGAAAGGTCCGAAGCAATGGAGGCCATAAGCGTCTTCCCAAAACAAATGGGGCCTGCCGATGCGACAGGCCCCAAGGTCAAAAGCCTTCACTCAGCCGCGATGGCAAAGTGGTCTTCGCCGCCATTGCCATCGTGCGCCTGTGCCGCTTCGGACTCCACGGCCGGTTCGTCATCGATCGCCGCCGGTTCTTCGACCGGTTCGATGGAGGGTTCACGCAACGGCTCGGCGAGCCAGCCGGTGCCCGCCAGCAAGGTTTCAGCCTCCTTGGCCATCTCGGGCTTCTTCAGTCCCGCAATGCGGGCCGAGACTTCGGCACCCTTTGCTTCGGCGACGGCGCTGAGAATGCGCACCTTCGTGACGCGGCCAAGGTAGTTGTCGACGGTGGCGGTCCAGCCCGCGGCGACCATGTCGAGATCGGCAGCACGGCCGAGAACATGGCTGTGCTCGATGCGGCCCGAGCCGGTCCGCGCGGAGACACGGCCCTCGTTATAGCGGTTGGCCGGTTCCCACACCGCATTGATGCCGAACGAGGCGCAGTGCGCGAAGAGCGCCGCCTGATCGTCGGCACTGAGCGCGATCAGCACGTCCCAGAGGTCTTGGGGCTGATCAGGCAAACGCTCGGCCCAGCTCTCGTGCCGTTCGTCGATCGCGCGAGCCGAGGCGCTATCGTTCAGTCCCGGCGCATGGGTGCCGAGACTGCCGCCACGAACCGAAATCTCCACGCAGCTCGTGCCCGACGAATAATGGTAGAAGGTGTCGAGCGCGAGAGCGTGGAGAACGGCGGCAAAAGCGACCTGCGGATGCGACGCCACCGCATCGCGCAGCGCAAGCGTGCGATGAGTGGTCAGTTCGGTGACCAGGCGATCGGGCAAAGGACGCAGCAGATCGTCCTGTTCGTCCTCTTCGCCCGGATCGCCAGCGCTCGGCGCGCCGCCGACGGAAACGATGGCAGTGCCGGGATCGCCATCTTCCATCTGCCGTTCGGCATCGGCGATCACGGTGCCGTCCTGCTCTTCGCCCGTAGTGACGGGTTCCTCGACCGGCTCGTCTTCCGGCCGGACATAGCCGCGCTCGACGTAGAGCGAGCCATCGCTGTCGATGCTGACGAATACGCCGGCACGGGCCATTTCGGTTGGCTGGTAGACCAGGGGACGCGAGACGATCGCGCTGATCTCCTCATCGATCGCATTGACGCGGGCATCGATCTCGTCGGGCACGTCGGCCGCTCCCGACCATTCTTCTTCGAGCGCCTCGGCTTCCTCGCGGAGCGCCGCGAGACGAGCCTCGTCGGCTTCGGTCATCTCCGGCTGGTCGGCGTCGATGACGCGCATGTCGTCATCATAGTCGTAGGGGAAGTCGACCGCGACCGCGACCCACTTCCAGCCCTCTTCGCCGATGCGAGCGCCCTCGGCCTTGAGCTTCTCGTCGACCAATCGATCAAGAAGAACCACGTCCTGCAGCCAGCCGCCCTGATCGTCCTCGAACAGATCGCGCAGCACATAGCCGCCGGCTGCGACATAAGCGTCGAGGCCGACGAAGCGGACGCGCTTGTCAGTCGCGCGCACCGACTGTTCGGTGAGCTTCGACCGGATCATGTAGGGCTGCTGGTTATAGCTGGACTGGAGCATCTCCCAGACCTGCTCCTGCCGCTCATGATCTTCGGAGACCGAGAAGGCCATCAGCTGTTCGAGCGTCATGCCGTCCTCGGCATAGACCTCATGCAGCTTGGGCGAGACGGACGCGAGGCGCAGTCGCTGCTTCACGACGGCGGGCGTCGTCATGAAGGTGGCGGCAACGGTCTCGATGTCGGAGCCTTGGGTCACGAGCTGCTGCATCGCGCGGAACTGGTCGAGCGGATGCAGCGCTTCGCGGTGGACGTTCTCGGCGAGCGAATCCTCCTCGGCCGAGATCTGGTCATCATCGCGCACGATGCAGGGCACCGGCTGGGTCTTGGTGAGGCGGCGCTGCTTGACCAGCTTTTCAAGCGCGCGGAAGCGGCGGCCGCCGGCCGGCACTTCGAACAGGCCGGTTTCATTGCCGTCGGCATCGTGCTGGGCGCGGACGGTCAGGCTCTGTAGCAAGCCGCGGCGGGCGATGTCCGTGGCAAGCGCGTCGATCGAGACGCCGGCCTTCACGCGCCGAACATTGGCCTGGCTCAGCACCAGCTGGTTGAACGGGATGTCCTGCGAACCGCTCAGGACGATCTTCACATGCTTGGTCATGGGTGTTCTCCATGACGGGCGGCCGGGAGACTCTCTCTCGACCCTCAACCCGTCATGGAGCCGGCGCAGCCCTCTCCCTCTAAAGGGTGAGAGCCGCGCCGACGCCCGAGATTGGAGCTACAGGTCCGGCGGCGGTTCGCCTGGCGGGGATCGCCTGAACAAGGTCTCGGTCCAGAGTATCGACCCGGTTCGCCGGGACCAAGTGGCCCAGACCGACAGCGGCACGTCGGACGTGAAGGCGGTGTCGATCTCGATGCCCATGCCGAACGGCAGCCGGATCGCCGAAAGCTCGCCAAGCGACCAGGGACCAATCTCAGGACAACCAAAGCCCAAATCGGCGAGTCCCCAGAGCACGTCGCCATCTTCGCCGAGTTCGGTAGCGAGCCAGGTTTGTGCCCCGAGTGGATTGAAGAATTTGACCACAGGGACGGGGTCCGGATCGGGCTCGTCCGCTTGCGCGGCCGCGCGCCGATTGATGTCATTCGCCCGCAGAGCGTAGCGAAGGATTTGAGGGAGCACGATCATCGGACTGCTCCTTTCGCTAGTTGAGGTGCGGATGCCGTCAGGCGGCGGCGAGGAGCTTGGCGGCTTTGCCTTCAAGCTCGAGGCGGGTGTCCTGATGGGGCTTGTCGCGCGCGATCGCCGTGATGCCCTGGACGAAATCGAAGATCGACGCCGGGGGATGGCCTTCCTCGTCGAGCACGGTGGCAATGATCCGGTCGGTATCGCCTTTCGAGAAACCGCGCTTACGCAGAAAATCCTGCCGGTCATCATCGCTCCGGGCGACGATGCGCTCTCGAGCGGCCTTGATGCCGGCCACGAAGGGCGTGGGAGACGAGGTTGCGAAATTCTCCAGCGCCGGCGTCGCCTCATGCGCGAAGCGATTGGCGGCGAACTTGCTGTGGCGGATGCTGATCTCCTCGAAGCCTTCCGCACCCCAGATGTTGCGGTTCATGCAGACCGCTCTGAGGTAAAAGGACGCGATCCCAAGCGTTTTCGAGCCAACCTCGCTGTTCCACGCGTAGAAACCGCGGAAGAAGAGGTCGGGATCGCCGTTGGGCAGACGGCCCGCTTCGATCGGGTGCGCGTCGTCGACCAGGAAGAGGAAGACGTCGCGATCGCTCGCGTAGAGCGTGGTCGTATCCTTGGTCACCTCGACGAACGGATTGTGGGTCATGGTCGACCAGTCGAGTAGGCCGGGAACCTTCCAGCGCGTATCGCCGGTGCCGTCGCCCGCGATCTTCATCACCGCCGCGACCAACTCATGATCCCAAATGCGGCCATAGTCCGGACCGGTGACAGCGCGCAGTTCGATCCGGCCATCATCGGTCTCGAGCGTCTTCATGAGCTCGGCACGATGGGACAGCAGCCCGTGCTGCATGTTGATGCCCGCAAGGGGCGCTGGCAGTTGGCGAAGGTAGCCCGACGGGGCGCCGACGAGGCTGCAGAGCTGGCCGAACGACCAGTGGGTCGGCATGACCGGCTCGTCGCGACCAGGCACGAGCACAGCCAGGCGCTCGGCATCGTCTCGGCTCGCTTCAACCTTGACGTCACGAGTTTCCACGGTGCGGGCCATTGCGCGTTCGGATCGGGTCTTCACCGCGGCATAAAGGGAAGACAGAGACAGGAATCGCTCGTCATCCGGGCGCGAGAACCATTCGGATGAAACACGGCCGATGCGTTGACCGCGAGAAATATCGACCTTGTAGCCTGCCGAGACGGGCCGGGATGTGTCGGATTGAGTGAGTATAGTCGCCATGGAAATTCTCCGCGACGGGCGCCGAGAGCCTCTCTCTCAGCCCTTACCCGTCACGGAATTTTCGCCTTCCTCTCACTCTCCCTTGGGGGCGTTGCGGGGGCGGAGCCGCCCGCAGAAGGGGTCTGCCGCGACTTTAGCGCGGCGGCAGGGGAAGGCCTTCCCCTTCAAACAAGTCGGCGTGCTCGAGAGGACAAGGCTTTCCCAGCCGAAAAGGCATCCTGGAAGATGAAGAAATCAATGCATTCCGCTGATCCGCCGCGGACGCGGATCGCTAGTTGGGAGATGTCTGGATTATATGCCCCGCATTCTGCACAACAGCATCATGAACCAGGCGGAACTAACTGACCTATTTGCCGCGCGACCGCAGAGCTTCGGCTGGTTTCTCGGGGCCGGGGCCTCCCGCATGTCGGGACTGCCAACGGCAACCGACATTATCTGGGATCTTAAGCGGCGCTATTACTGCCGAGAGGAAAATCAGGACATTGCGCGGCAGGACCTGCAGAGCAACGCAGTGACGGCGCGTATTCAGGCATTCATGGACTCTCGAGGGTTTCCACCACTTTGGGCCGATCACGAGTATACCACCTATTTCGAAAAGATTTTCGGCGACGATAGGGTGCGGCAGCGTGACTATCTTCGCGGCATCCTGGCAGAGGACAAAGTTTCGCTGACGGTTGGTAACCGGATCATGGGCGGATTGATGGCTGCCGGACTCAACCGAGTAACGTTCACGACTAACTTCGATAGCGTGGTCGAGAAAGCCTATGCGGAGGTGAGCGGCGGGTCGCTCAGCGCCTACCATCTGGAAGGCTCGGCCGCGGCAAATCAGGCCCTCGCGAACGAGGAGTACCCGCTCTACTGCAAGCTGCACGGCGACTTTCGCTATGACAGCGTCAAGAACCTAGCTGCCGATCTGGCAGCGCAGGACAAAGCGCTGGGTGAATGCATGCTCACCGCTGCAAGTAGGTTCGGCTTCATCGTCGCTGGTTATAGCGGGCGTGACGAGAGCGTAATGGACCTGTTCCGCAGAGCGCTTTCGCGGCCAAATCCGTTTCCGCACGGGCTGTTCTGGACCGGCATCCGCGGCGCCCCGGTCCTGCCGGCCGTGACCGAACTGATCGAGGCCGCTTCGCAAGCGGGCGTTCGCGCCGCGCATGTTGCTGTAGACACGTTCGATGCACTGATGCTTCGGCTCTGGCGAAATCTGCCCGGGCGGCCGGCCGCCGTGGACAGCAAAGTTCGCAAATCGCTTCCCGGGACGGTCACCATTGAGGTGCCGCCGCCGGGCAAAGGCGCGCCGCTGGTGAGATTGAACGCGCTTCCGATCGCGAAGCTGCCCTCGCGCGCGATCGCGGTCCGCCCGCGCAACGAGATTGACTGGCCCGCTCTGCGCGACATCCAGCGCGATGCCGACAGCAGACTCATTGTTACGAAAAGCGGCGACATCCTGTGCTGGGGAAGCCGTGCGACTATCACCAGCGCGTTCGCCGGAAAGGCGGCGAATATCGAGGCGATCGACCTTCCGACCGAGCTCGGCTCTGGGGAAACCTTTTTAAAGGGATTCGCCGAAGAGGCGCTCGCGACTGCTCTGGCCCGGGACAAGCCATTGCTTGCTCGTCGACGCGGCTTGACGCCGATCCTTATCGCCGATGCCCACGCTGACGATATGACCGCCTTGGAAGTGCTGCGATCGGAGCTCGGCAAGCTGACCGGCCAGGTGGCGGGTGTGTTCGCACCGGTGGACGATGAGCACCGGACGCCGGAGAAGGTATATTGGGCCGAAGCCGTGCGGGTATCGATCGCCGAGAAAAACGGGAAGGTCTGGGCGATCTTCGACCCAGACATTTGGATTTGGCCGCCACGGGCTCGGGATGCGGCTCGGGAGTTTCTCGACGAACGCCGCAAGGATCGGCTCAACGCCCGGTTCAATCGTATCCTCGATGCTTGGGTTCGCGTCCTGACCGGCACGTCTCAGCGCGGTGCAATGGTTGAGCTCTCAGCGTTCGACGATGAGGATGCCGATGCCAATCCGCGTTTCTCGCTCAGTAGCCGCACAGGTTACGCGGGGAAATACGCGGGATGAGCGGGCTCGATAGTCAGTTTCCGGGGTATTCCAAACTTCCGGAGCCGGACCTGTTGTTCCACAAGGGCGGGCTCCACAAGCACCCACTTGCGGGGCTCATCGACCATGGGCCGTACAGCCTGCGGCTGGGGGTGCCGGGTCGCGTCCGCCTCGCCGTTGTCGCGCGGCAGTCTGACATGTCGCGCATGGTTGGCCTGGTCCGCGAGTTGAACGGCAATGCCAGAGCGAGACAGGCCACCAACTACTATCCCGATTATCCCGGTTTCCGCGACGTCTTCCGCACGCCGCTAATTGCACCCACCGACCGCACTGTGATTCCATTGCCCGACGCCCTCGATCGCCACGCGGAGGCCGGAGCGAAGTTCGACTTGGCCCGCGAGCTCTTCCAATCGCTCGGGCGCTTGATGCTGGTCCGCGCCGAATTCGACGTGGTCCTGCTCTACCTTCCCGCGTCTTGGGCTGCCTGTTTCGAGGGAGAGAATTTCGACTTCCACGATTATCTCAAGGCGTTCTGCGCGCCGTCCAACATCCCCATCCAGATTGTGCGGCAGTCCAGCTTAGACCGGACGTGCCGCGCGAATGTGATGTGGGGCTTGAGTGTGGCGCTCTTTGCAAAAGCGGGCGGGGTTCCGTGGAAGCTTACCGGCCTTGCTTCCGACGAAGCTTTTGTCGGCATCAGCTACGCGATGAAAACGACCCCGGACGGGACCAGCTTCACCACTTGCTGCAGCCAGATTTTCGATCCGGACGGCACTGGTTTCAATTTTGTCGCATACGACGCGAAGGAGTTCGAGCAGGACAGGCGACACAACCCGTACCTATCCTACTACGAGATGCAGTCGGTGTTATCGCGGTCGCTCAACATCTATCAGGGCGGGCATACCGGTCGCGTGCCGAGGAAAGTAACGATCCACAAGAATACGCCGTTTCGCGAGGAGGAGATTCTGGGGGCGCTCGACAGCTTCCGGGACGGGACGGAGGTGGAGCTGGTCCAGATCGTGAAGGACGTCGAATGGAAGGGCGTGGCCTACAACAGCAATCGGACACCCTCGCCACACGGCTATCCCGTCGAGCGCGGGACCTACATTCCCATCGACAAGGATGAGGCACTTCTTTGGACGCAAGGCAACGTCAAGGGCGTGCACCTCCGCAAGCCTGACGGCGATGTTTACAAGGAAGGATCGCTAAAACCGGTCCCGTCGCCCGTCCTTGTCCGCCGCTTCTCTGGCTCGGGCGGCTGGCATGAAACCTGCGCCGGCATCCTCGGCCTGACCAAGATGGATTGGAATAACAACACGCTCTACAAGAAGCTGCCGGTTTCGCTTGTTTACTCCGGGCGGTTCGCCTCGATCCTGAAGCAGAACCCGGATATCGTCGACAGCGTCTATGACTTTCGCAACTTTATGTAGGCCCCGGACGGGCGAGCCTCGTTCTTCAGGCGAGTCGCGCATCGGCAGCGAGGCAGAAATTTTCTAAAACCGACCGGACATGCAGTTCCGGTAGTCCTGATACTCGGTTAATCCGCTTCACAGTTGTCCGGATTCCGTGCGTCCTTCTTAAGTCAGGACAGGCACGCCTCCTCCTACCAGTCATCCTTGACCGGTACCTACCAGACGTATATGTCCGGTCGCTACATCTTGTCTGGCCGACAAATCCGGCACATGTGCAGGATATGGAGATTGAACATGGCTGACAAGACGGGAACTGCAACGCCCAAGCGAGCATCGAAGAATGGCACTTCTGCCGACAAGTGGGGCAAGAAGGTCATCGACCTGGGATTTTGCATTCTGCCATCGCTGCTGCTGCGCGCTCAGCGCCGGCTTTGCCTCAGCCCGGCACAACTTGCCGTGCTGATCCAGCTTGCTGATTTCTGGTGGGATGCTGGCCGCAAGCCCTTTCCGAAGAAGGCCGATTTGGCCCACCGTCTTGGGCTCAGCGAGCGCCAGGTGCAGCGCTACATTGCGGAACTGGAAGAGGCGGGCTTCGTGAAGCGGATCGAGCGCCGCGCGGCCCACCGGGGGAAGATTTCGAATGAATACGACCTCCGGGGTCTTGTCGACAAGCTCGCCGACATCGAGCCGGACTTCAGGGAGGCGGCGGAAGGTGCGCGTGCCGCTCGCAAGGCCGCTGCCCGTCCGGGGATCCGGCGGCGCGCCGCTACAGGCGCCCCCGCGGCGGAAGGGGGCTAAGTGGCCGTTCGCCTTAACAAGAAGATCCTTTGCTTCATCGACGAATATGGAACTGCGGGGGTCGCGCCGTTCCATCTCGGCGCTGTCTTTGTGCTGGCCAGCGAAGCTGGCCGCCTCGACAAGTGTTTCACTGATCTGCTGGAGCCAAGCGCCAACGAGATTCACGCGGTGAATCTGAATGATGGGTATCTTCAGGGGCTGCTGCATCGCCTGTGGACGGTCGCGCCGCGTGACCGGATCGTCATGCTGAATCAAAAGTTCGGCGTTCAGGAGGGCGATCCGCCGATCCTATATGCGCAGGCGGTCGTCGAGACGGTCAAGATCGGGCTCAAGAGGTTTAGGTCGGTGCTCGGCCGGAACACGATCGCCAATCTCGATATCATTACCGACGTCAATCAGCATAACGACCATCCCGCCTTCATGGCGGAGCTGGAGCGTGCGCGCCTGGACGATGGCCGGTTCCGCGGCGTCAATCGCATTGTCAGGCTCGACTCGGCCGCCTCCAGGCTGCTTCAGCTCGCCGACGTGGTCGCGTACGCGCGAAAATGGATCGTCGCGGAGGAGCTCAATGCGCAGGGGCTTCGCGACGGATTCGGGATCGAGATCGTTTGAGAACGAAAGAGCCGCCCGAAGGCGGCTCTAGGAAAAGGTGAGGGAGTGGTGGCCGGCAACCAAGGCTTTGGGGCCTTGGGTAGCCACGGCGCTCGCCCAACACGCGATCGGGACAAGTCGCCTTACAGGTCTCCCTGCAACTTCCATGTACGCGCCAATCCGCACATTTTCAAGGTACGTCTGGACATACCTGTCTCGTACGGGGTGGTTCATCCTTCTTATAAGTACAAGACATTAACGTCCGGTACCCGATCGGGTTCAACGGGCTTGTCCCGATCGTTCAACCCTGAACTGTGCGACAATCAGGCCGCGATCGGCTCAGGACGATCAGTTTGGCGCTGAACGGCCGCCCACGCGTCGAGCGCATCGGCCGAATAGACTACCCGGCGCCCAATCTTCCGGAACGCGGGGCCGGTACCCATCCACCGATAGGTCTGCATCGTGCCGACCGTGAACCCAAGGCGCGCGGCCGCCGCCCGCGTGTCCAGCCATTCGGTGCGGATCACCGCGCCAAGGACAGGATCCGACGCTTGGGCAGGGCCGGCGGCCGCGGGCGTATTCCAATAGGTATCGAAGGGGCCGTTATCCTCGTTGCGATCAGCAAGATCGGCAGGATCGGCGCCTGCCGCAACTGCCTGGTCGAGGTGGCGCGCGATTTCGTCGGCGATGCGATCCGCCGCGGCCTTGACCGGATGATCGGCCAGATGCGCGTACCGCTCGGTCGTCTTGGCGCTGCGATGGCCCAACAGCGCTCCGATCACCATGAGACTGTCGCCGGATGCCGCGCCCATTGAAGCGAAGCTGTGGCGAAGGTCATGGATGCGAACGTCTTCGAGGCGGGCAGTCTTGCGGATGCGCTCCCAGCTCGATTGGAGATCGGTGACGCGCGTTCCGTCCCGCTTGCCCGGCAGGAGGTACGGATTGCCGGCAACCTCTTTGATTGCACTGATCACCTTCATGGCCGGCGCGCCGAGATGAACCACCTTCGAGCCGGTCTTGCTGTCGGGTAGCCGCAGGCACCGGTGATAGGCATCGACATGGGCACGCTTGAGAGTGAGGATCTCGTTCTTGCGGCAACCGGTGAGGATGAGCAGGCGCAGCGCCGCGATGGCATAGGGGCTCTCGACGCCGAGCGAGCTCGCCGCCGAAAGTGCCTCCCCGAGGCGCGTCAGTTCGGCAGGGGAGAGGAAGCGCTCGATCTTCTTGCTCGGGAATTTGCGGATGCCGGTGGCGGGATTGTCGGGGCGGACCTTGCGGGTAACGCCGAAGCCGAGCGCAGCGCTCAACACGGTGAGCGCGCTGCTGGCGGCACCTTTGCCGCCGCGGACGCGGGCGAGCCGGCGAAAGCCCAGCTTTTCGCTGCGGGCGGTCTTTCCGGCGGCAATGTCGCGCAGCATGCCCTCCAAGTCCGAACGCTCCAGTGAGGCCACCTTGCGGCGGCCGAGCAGCGGCTTGATGTGATTATCGATATCGCAGCGTGCGGCCCTGACAGAGCTTTCCTTTCGGGTGAGCAGGCCCTCGGTCAGATAGAGGTCGCACAACTGCGAGACGGTCATCGCTTTGCGTTCCTCGATCTTTGCCTGCTGCGGGTCGTCGCCACTGACCGTCAGGCCGGCGAGGCGGGTCGCTTCCTGGCGCGCGGTCTCGGGCGTCCAGGGCGCGCCGTGCGTGCCGATCTTGAAGCGGCGCGTCCGCCCCTCGAGAAAATACTGATAGACGTAGGTGATCAAACCCTTTGGCGAGACGCGCACGCCGAAGCCGATGAGTTCGCTATCCCAAACGAAGCGTTCCTTCTCCCCGGCTTTCAGATCGCCGACGACCCGCTTCGTGATTCGAATGTTGGACTTTGCCATGGCCACACCTCGTCCGCCTGCGCGACCCGAGCCCTTCCATTTGGAAGAAATTTGGAAGAATGGGGGCGAAAGTCGCTGGATAGACTATCGTACGCCTTTCGGCTAAAGTCCAGTAATTATTGGCATTTTCGTATAAGCGGATAGGATCGGATAGGCATGTGGTGCTCTTGGTAAGGCTGAGGTCGTGAGTTCAATCCTCACCGGCAGCACCATTTTTTCAATGACATAGCGATCCATTCCTTCTCCAGAAGGCGCCAGGGCGCAATTCGGATAATGACCGGGACTGCCTTCCTGGGATGCAAGTTTCCCTCGATCCGTGATGGCGCTGATGCGGAATGGCGCTTGCAAGTTTCCTAGAGCCAGGCGCAGGCCTGAAGCCCTTTTCGAAACTGCACCTGCCTGGCACGACTTTGGCGGAAGTGTGATTTCTGGGATTCGTGGCGGCTAACGCCATATCTTGGGCGCTGGGACAACAAGAAGCGGCGGCAGATATGTGTGGCTGGCGACGATGGTGAAACTGACCGGACCGCAGGCACAGTCCGACCGGCCATTTGTATAACGGCCAACTCGATCATTTATCGAGGCGTTCAAGAGAGTTGCGGGCGAACTGTCATGCGCATTGGGTAGAGACGCGCTGAGAGGACCGTCTTTGCGACGATTCTCTAGCATTTCCCGATGTCTGGAAAAATGGTGCCCAGAAGAGGACTCGAACCTCCACGACCTTGCGATCGCCAGCACCTGAAGCTGGTGCGTCTACCAATTCCGCCATCTGGGCACGGGGTAGGAGCGCGCAACTAGCCGCTGGCCGGAGGGCTGTCAATCACGGCAGCCGCATTATTTTTATTTTTCTGGTTTCCCGTCCAAGAGCTTTTTACGGCCATTTTTTCAGGCCCCTGCCGCTGAACTGGAGAATAGCATGGATCGCCCCAATGTCGCACCGCCCGCCCTATATGCTCGCCCGGACGGGGTGCGGCTTGCCTACCGCCATCGGCCGGGGACAGGTCCGGCGATCGTCTTCCTGCCCGGCTATATGTCCGACATGGAGGGCGGCAAGGCGGTCGCGCTGGATGACTGGGCGCAGAGCCAGGGGCGAGCCATTTTGCGGCTCGATTACGCCGGCAACGGCGCGAGCGAGGGGCGGTTCGAGGATGGCACGCTGGCGAGCTGGCGTGACGATGCGCTGCTGCTGATGGATTCGCTGACGCAGGGACCAATCGTGCTGGTCGGGTCCTCGATGGGCGGGTGGCTGGCGCTGCTGATCGCGCTGGCGCGGCCGGAGCGGGTCATGGGACTGGTCGGCATCGCGCCGGCGCCGGACTTCACCGAATGGGGCTTTACCGATTCGGACAAGGCGCTGCTGGCGACGGAAGGGCGGATCGTCGAGCCGACCCCCTATGGCGACGATCCCTATGTCACCACTTTGGCTTTCTGGGAATCCGGCCAGTCGCTCCGATTGCTGGAGGGAGAGATTGCCATCGATTGCCCGGTGCGGCTGTTGCAGGGGCAGGACGATCCTGATGTGCCCTGGCAAACGGCGCTGCGGATCGCGGAGCGGCTGCGTTCATCCGATGTGCAGACGCTGCTGATTAAGGATGGCGACCATCGTCTTTCCCGCGACCCGGACATCGCCCTGTTGATCCGCACCGTCGCCAGCCTGCTGGACAACCTCTGATGCTCTTTCTGCTCCCGTTGCTGCTGCTCGCGCCGCAAGCCTATGATCCGGAGATCGAGGCGGTGATGAACCGCAAGAGGAAGGAGAAGTCGGAAGCTGCGGCCTCCGCTTCTGCCGCCACCGCCACTTCTCCAGCGCGGGCGGCGGCGAGCGATGGCCGCATTCCGGTGCCGGACAAATATGCCGCGAAATTCCAGGCCTGCCTGGATCAGGCGATCGAGGCGCCGGACAAGGGCGTCGTTTTCGCGCAGCAATGGCGGATCGATGGCGGCAGCTTCTATGCGCGCAATTGCATGGGCTTTGCCTATGCCCGCGCCGAGCGCTGGGCGCCCGCCATCGTTTCCTTCGAACAGGGGGCCGACGAAGCCGAACGCAATGGCGAAATGGCGCAGAGCGGACGGCTCTGGGCTCAGGCGGGCAACGCGGCGCTGGCGGGCGGGGATGCCGCCAAGGCGCGCGACGATTTCGACGCGGCGCTGGCGCGGGGTCTGCCCGACGGCGTGGAGAAGGGCGAGGCCCATCTGGATCGCGCCCGCGCGCTGGTGGCGCTGAACGATGCCAAGGGCGCACGCGATTCCCTCGACATCGCGCTGGAGCAGGTCCCGCAAGACCCGCTCGCCTGGCTGCTCTCGGCCACTTTGGCCCGCCGTTCGGGGGAAATGAAGCTGGCGCAGGCGCATGTTGCGCGGGCGGTGCGGCTTGCGCCCGACGATGCCTCGGTCGCGTTGGAGGAAGGCAATATCGCCATCCTCACCGATCAGGAGGATGTCGCCCGCTCCGCCTGGCAGCGCGCGGTGAAGCTGGCGGCGCAGTCGCCCGCGGGGAAGGCGGCCGCCGACAATCTCTCCCGCCTGCCTGCGCCCAAACCCGCCAACTGATTGGCCGATGCGGAAGCTCGGTCCTAATTGAGATAGAAATCGACGGTCGTGACAACGCGCACCTTCTTATAGGGCGTGTCGCTCGATCCGTCGGCTTCGCCATCGCGCGCATCGATCGAGAAATAGCCCTGGGTCGCGCTCTTGATGCCGCCGACGCTGGCGCCGCTGTCGTGGGCGAACTGCTCTGCGGCGGCGCGGGCGTCCTTGGTGGCGGCGGCGACCATCTGCGGCTTGACGTCGTTCAGCCTGGTGAAGCTGTAGCGCATGCCCGATCCTTCCTGCAGCGTCACGCCGCGCCGGACCAGATCGAACTGCTGGGCCACGGCACGCTGGGCGCGGGCGATATCGGTCGTGCGCAGCAGCATGCGCTGGGTGATGGTGATCGTGTTGACGCCATTGTTGATATATTGATTGACCCCTGCGCCGCTCGCGGTCAGCGCGTCGGGCCGGAAGCCGAGGCTGGCGAAATAGGCGCGCAGTTCCTTCCTACTATTGTCGATCTGGGCGCGGACGGCGGGCAGGTCGAATCCGGTGGCGGAATAGCTGATCGACCAGGTGGCGAGGTCGGCGGTCACATCCTTTTCCGCCAGCCCGCGCACGGTGACGGAACGGTCCGCCGCCCTGGCCCGTTTCAACCCGTCGCCCAGCAGATAACCGCCGCTGACGATCCCCAGGGCCAGCAATCCCGCGCAGCCGAGCAACAGCTTGTCATGATAGGCCAGGTCCATGCACGCCTCCCTCTTCCTTCCACGCCCAACGCATCCTATCTTGGGGATGTTCCTAGGATTTCAGAGATGAACCGTTGCTTTATGGCGACGAATGGAGTGAGTTCTTGCCCAAATATCTACACACGATGATCCGCGTGACCGACGTCGACCGGACGGTCGGCTTTTTCCGGCTGCTGGGCCTGGAAGAGCAGAAACGCTTCGACAACGCGCAGGGGCGGTTCACCCTGGTCTTCCTCGCCGCGCCGGGGGATGAGGAGGCGCAGGTCGAACTGACCTATAACTGGCCAGCCGAGGACGGCACGCCGCCGGAGGTCTATGGCGGCGGCCGCAATTTCGGGCATCTCGCCTATCGCGTCGAGAATATCTATGAGACCTGCCAGCGGCTGATGGATGCAGGCGTCACCATCAACCGCCCGCCGCGCGACGGGCACATGGCTTTCGTGCGGACGCCCGACAATATCTCGATCGAGCTGTTGCAGGACGGGCATCTGGAACCGGCGGAACCCTGGGCGTCCATGCCCAATAGCGGAGTCTGGTAAGGCCATGCTGGAAGTCGTCCGCATCCCCGTACTGAACGACAATTATGTCTGGCTGCTGCACGACGATGCCAGCGGAGAGACGGTGGCGGTCGATCCCGCCGTCGCGGAACCGGTGCTGGAGGCGGCGAGGCTGAGAGGCTGGACCATCGGCCAGATCTGGAACACCCACTGGCATGGCGACCATGTCGGCGGCAATGCGGCGATCAAGGCGGCGGCCGAAGCATGGGGTGGCTGCATCATCACCGGCCCGGCGGCCGAGGCGGAGAAGATCGGTACGCTCGACCGCGTGGTGGGGGAGGGCGACAGCGTCCGCATCGGCAATCGCCAGGCCGTCGTGCTGGAGGTGCCTGCCCACACCGCCGGCCATATCGCCTATCATCTGGCGGACGATCGTCTGCTGTTCGTGGGGGACACGCTGTTCGCCATGGGATGCGGCCGGCTGTTCGAGGGGACGGCGGCGCAGATGTTCGCCAATATGCAGCGCCTCGCGGCCTTGCCGGACGATACGGTAGTCTATTGCGCGCATGAATATACGCAATCCAATGGCCGTTTCGCGCTGACCGTCGAGCCGGACAATGCGGCTCTGCGCGCTCGCATGGCGGAGGTCGACGCGGCGCGGTCTCGGGGCGAGGCTACGGTGCCGACCAGCATCGGGCAGGAGCGGGCAACCAATGTCTTCATGCGCGCCCGCGATGTCGCGCAACTGGCTGAACGGCGTGCGGCCAAGGACGCCGCATGACGGTTTTCGCGCCGTTCCATCGTCTTGGAAGCGGGGACGATTGAGGAGAGGTGTCATGCGCCCATGGATATTGCGCTCCGGGCTATGTCTAGCGCCGCTGCTGCTGGCGGGCTGTTCCGGCAGCTATGAACCGCCCAAGCTGACCGAAAAGCAGACCAGCGAACTGGAGCGCGCTCTGGCCGGCAAGGTGGCGGGCGAAAAGACGAGCTGCGTCACTCGCGTATCCCAGGCCAATCTGACGGCGATCAGCAACAGCGTGCTGCTCTATCGGGTGAGCGGGCGGCTGGTCTATCGCAACGACCTGATCGGCAGCTGTTCCGGCCTGTCGCGGGGCGACACGCTGATCATCAAGACCTGGGGATCGCAATATTGCCGCGGCGACATGGCGACCAGCGCGGACCTGACGACCGGCATGGTAACGGGAAGTTGCGCGCTGGGGGACTTCACGCCCTATCGGTCGCCGGGGAAATAAGGGTCAACCCTTGTACAGCGCGTCCAGCCGCTCCTGATAGCGGGCGCGGATCACATGGCGGCGGATCTTCATCGACGGCGTCATCTCGCTATTGTCGATGGTGAAGGGTTCGTCGGCCAGGATGAAGCGCCGCACCCGCTCGATCACCGACAGATCGTCATTCACCCGGTCGACCGCTGTGCGCAGCGCCGCCTGATAGCTGGGGTCGTTCCCGATCCCGTCGACACTGCGCCCTTGCGCCTGCGCCCATTCCCGCGTCCATTCGGCATCGGGCACCAGCAGCCCCACCAGATGCGGACGGCGGTCGCCATAGACCATCGCTTGCCCGATCTCCGCCTGGAGCGTCAGCATCCCTTCCACCTTTTGCGGCGAGACATTGTCGCCCTTGTCGTTGACGATCAGGTCCTTCTTGCGATCGGTGATGCGAATGCGGCCGCGCGCGTCGATCTCCCCGATGTCGCCGGTGTGCAGCCAGCCATTTTGCAGCGCTTTCTCCGTTTCCGCCGGATTGCGCCAATAGCCGTGCATCACCAGTTCGCCGCGCACGAGAATCTCGCCATCCTCCGCGATCCGCACCTCGACGCCGTCGAGTGGCGGGCCAACCGTGTCCATGGCGATCCCCGCGCGCGGGCGGTTGCAACTGATCACCGGCCCCGCCTCGGTCTGGCCATAGCCCTGGAGCAGCGTCAGGCCCATCGCATCGAAGAACAGGCCGACATCGGGGTTGAGCGGGGCGCCCCCCGACACCAGCGCCTTCATCCGCCCGCCAAAGCGCGCCGCGATCTTGGGCTTGAGCGTGCGGGACAGCAGCGCCTTCATCGGCAGGTCGAGCAGCGATTTCTGTCCGCGCTGTTCCTTCGCCGCGATGCGCAGCGCCTGGCCGAGCAGATAGGCGGGAAATTTGCCCTGCTTCTCGATCGACTTGATGATCCGGCTGCGCAGCACTTCGAACAGGCGGGGGACGACGACCATGATGGTCGGCCTCGTTTCCTCGATATTGCTGGCGAGCTTTTCCAGTCCCTCCGCATAATAGATCTGCCCCGCCAGCATGATCGGCATGAACTGGCCGCCGCTATGCTCATAGGCGTGGGAGAGGGGAAGGAAGGAGAGGAACACCTCTTCGCCCCATCCGAAATCCTCCTCCAGCAGCCGGCCGGCCCCCTCGATATTGCAGAGGATGGAGCCATGATGCTGCATCACCCCGCGCGGCGCGCCGCCGGTGCCGCTGGTATAGATGATGCAGGCCAGATCGTCGCGCCCCGCCGTCTGGCTGGCGGCGCAGGCGTCGATGTCGGTGGGATAATGGGCGATCAGGTCGCGCCACGCATGGCAGGCGACGCTGCCCTGCGCGCCCCGCAGCGGCTCCATGCCGATCACGAAGCTCGCCTGCGACCGCAGCACGGCGGGCATCAGATTCTGCGCCAGCTTCGCGGTGGAGACGATGACGGCGCGGGCGCCGCTGTCGGTCAGGATATGCTGGTGATCGCGCGTGGTGTTGGT
>Ga0255338_1000666_pt1 | contig 91508 bp, 73 predicted proteins | sample MeOH1_35cm_T4_19_FD_203715 | JGI IMG/M metagenome (GOLD analysis project Ga0255338, IMG submission 203715) | Sandy soil microbial communities from University of British Columbia, Vancouver, Canada - MeOH1_35cm_T4_195 | ecosystem: Engineered > Artificial ecosystem > Sand microcosm > Unclassified ... | reverse complement strand
TTATATTTTTCTTTTACCTCGATAATGGCCTGAAGCGAGCGGCAGATTTCATCCTTAGCTTCAATCTGCTCTTTCGGGTTGATACAGTTATCGCAGTTTCCGCACGGTTCTTCGAGTTTTTCGCCAAAATAGTTCAGGAGCAAAATGCGGCGGCAAATGGCCGTTTCGGCATATGAGGCGGTGTCGAGCAAAAGCTGGCGGCCAATTTCCTGTTCGGCAACGGGCTTACCCTGCATAAATTTCTCAAGTTTCTGGATGTCTTTCGACGAATAGAGTGTGATACACTTCCCTTCGCCGCCGTCGCGTCCGGCACGTCCGGTTTCCTGGTAATAACCTTCGAGGCTTTTCGGAATGTCGTAGTGAATTACAAAGCGAACATCAGGTTTGTCGATCCCCATACCAAAGGCAATGGTAGCCACAATTACATCAACTTCTTCCATCAGGAATTTATCCTGATTGGTCGAGCGTGTGACCGAATCCATTCCGGCATGGTAAGGTAGCGCTTTGATGTTGTTTACCTGAAGAGTTTCGGCCAGTTCTTCAACTTTCTTGCGGCTCAAACAGTAAATAATTCCCGATTTCCCTTCATTTTCTTTTATGAATTTGATGATCTGCGATTCGGGTTTCGATTTGGGTTTTACCTCGTAATACAGATTGGGCCGGTTAAACGAAGCCTTAAATACATTTGCGTTTAACATCCCAAGCGTTTTTTGTATATCGTGCTGTACCTTGGCAGTGGCTGTTGCTGTAAGGGCAATCAGCGGAGCAGGGCCGATTTCAGAAACAATTGGTTTTATGCGACGGTACTCAGGTCGAAAGTCGTGTCCCCATTCCGAGATGCAGTGAGCCTCGTCAATCGCATAAAACGATATTTTGACGTTTTTCAGGAAATCGATATTGTCTTCCTTGGTCAAACTTTCAGGAGCAACATAAAGCAGTTTGGTTTTGCCGCTCATCACATCATCGCGTACCTTCTGGGCAGCAGCCTTGGTTAGCGACGAATTTAAGAAATGTGCAATGCCATCTTCGGTGCCAAAACTCCGGATCGAATCAACCTGATTCTTCATTAAAGCAATCAATGGAGAGATGATGATGGCAGTCCCCTCCATGATAAGTGCCGGCAATTGGTAACACAATGATTTTCCCCCTCCCGTCGGCATCAATACGAAGGTATCGTTGCCATTCAACACACTTTTGATCACTTCTTCCTGTTGGCCTTTAAAACGATCGAATCCAAAATATTTTTGGAGAAGTTCAGTCAACTTGTATTCTATTTCCATAAAAAAAGACCGTTTACAGATCAAAAAAAATTATTGCATTTTTGTTTAGCATCCCGAAGGTATATAAAATATCAATTCAAATACAATGAGCCTGAATGAATTTCGGCACAATTAGTTCCCATTTAAATAAAATTAAGATATGGCTCTCCGGTAAAATTCGGAATATAAGCTATATTTGTGCGAATTTTTTCAAAACCAAACAGATCATTTACTTGCTGGAATATGGCTGAAGAAACTAACCGCGAAGAACAATCAACAAAAGGTGATCAAAAGGCAGAAATGTCTTTTTTGGATCATTTGGAAGCGCTCAGGTGGCACATTATTAAATCGATTTCTGCTATAGTTATTTGTGCCATAGTGGCCTACATTTACAGCGATTTTGTTTGGAACTCGATCCTGCTGGCTCCCAATAGTCCTGATTTCTGGACCAGTAAAATGATTATACAGGTTGGCGACCTATTTGGAATTAAATCGCAAGGCTTGAATCTGCATCCTGTTCAGTTGATTAACTTCAATTTGTCGGGGCAGTTTATGGTCGATGTATGGACAGCCATTATTGCCGGGTTTATTATCTCATTTCCATATGTCGTTTTCCAGTTCTGGAGCTTTATTAAGCCTGCCCTTTATGAAAACGAACGGAGATACGCTTCGGGTGCCGTTGGTGTTATGTCTGGATTATTTTTAATCGGAGTTTTATTTGGCTACTACCTGATTGTGCCGTTCTCGCTGGATTGGCTCGGATCGTACAGCATTAGTTCGCAGATTACCAACCAGATTAATATACTTTCATATATCAGTTCGGTAACATCCATCGTTATTGCTGGTGGAGTCTCGTTCGAATTGCCTGTTGTTGTTTATTTTCTGAGTAAAGTAGGTTTATTAACGCCGAAATTCCTGAAAAAATACCGCCGGCATTCGTATGTGGTTTTGCTGATTATCGCTGCTATCATTACTCCGCCCGATGTACTTAGTCAGACCATTGTAAGTATTCCATTGATCATTCTTTACGAAGTAAGTATCTTTATTTCGGCCAGAGTTGATAAAGCCAATAAACGAAGACTTGATGCCATTTAATTTTGAAGAATAAAGTTTTTGAATGAAGCTCAGAGCAGAAAATATTGTCAAGAAATATAAAAAACGAACGGTTGTAAAAGGTGTTTCGTTTGAGGTAAACCAGGGCGAAATTGTTGGATTGCTCGGGCCAAACGGTGCGGGAAAAACAACCTCGTTTTACATGATTGTTGGCCTAATAAAACCATTCTCCGGAAGGATTTATCTGGATGAAGAAGAGATTACCATGATTCCCGTGTACAAAAGGGCACAAAAAGGAATCGGTTATCTGGCTCAGGAAGCATCCGTTTTCAGGCAGATGAGCGTTGAAGACAATATTCTATCGGTTCTTGAAATGACCAAATTGCCAAAATCGTATCAGGAGGAAAAAGTAGAGACCCTTTTAACTGAATTTGGGTTGCACCATATTCGTAAAAGCAAAGGATACCAACTTTCCGGAGGTGAACGGCGTCGAACCGAAATTGCACGGGCATTGGCTATTGACCCGAAATTTATCCTTCTCGATGAGCCTTTCGCAGGCGTCGACCCGATTGCAGTAGAAGATATCCAATCGATTATTAAAAAGCTGAGGGAAAAGAATATTGGGGTGTTGATTACTGACCACAATGTTCACGAAACCCTCACCATTACCGATCGGTCGTACCTTTTGTACGAAGGATCGATTATGAAAGCAGGCACTGCCGAGGAACTTGCCTCTGACGAAGAAGTTCGCCGGGTATATCTTGGACAGAATTTCGAATTGCGGTAAGTTATATTTATCCGAAAAACAATTTAAAAGATTTAGTGGTGCTGTTGTGTGTGTAAAAAAAATGACATACATTTGCACCGCATTTAGCGGGCGTGGCGAAATTGGTAGACGTGCCAGACTTAGGATCTGGTGCCTTGCGGCGTGGGGGTTCGAGTCCCTTCGCCCGCACTGCAAAAGATAACCGCCTTGCTTTACCTTGAAAAAGGATAAGCAAGCGGTTTTTGTCAATTTAAAGCAACAGGTTTTGGATATGGAGCCTCGGAAGAGCTCTTCTTTATCGCTGATTTCCAATAATTTTAAGTGAAGATTATGAATATTACAAGAGAAAACATCGACGAATTGAATGCAATTCTCACCGTTTCGATTGAGAAGAATGATTATGAAGCAACTGTAAACGATGTTCTGAAGAACTATCGTAAGAAAGCGAATATGCCAGGGTTCCGTCCGGGAATGGTTCCTGCCGGATTGATCAAAAAGATGTATGGAAAAGCGGCTTTAGCTGAAGAGGTGAATAAAATTATCTCTAAAAGCCTGACTGAATATATCCATGCAGAAAACCTGAATGTTTTGGGAGAACCTCTTCCAAACGACGAAAAACAACCTGCCATTGACTGGGATAACCAAACTGATTTCAGTTTTGTGTTCGACATAGCTATGGCTCCAGCAATTGATGTGAAATTAGATGAAATGGCAGCATTGCCATTCTATAACATTATTGCCGACGACGAAATGGTAAGCAAACAGGTTGATGCTTATGCCAGTCGTGTGGGCGAGAATAAAGTGGTTGAAACTGTTGGCGAAAAAGATACCGTTCGCGGGAACTTTGTTCAGCTGAATGAAGATGGCAGTGAACTGGAAGGTGGTATTGTAGCCGAAAAAGTAGTGATTGCCATTGATTTAATGAAAGACGAAGAAGCTAAAGCATTATTCATTGGAAAAGCAGCTGGCGATGTTGTTGTATTTGATCCGGTAAAGGCTTACGACAGCAAACACGAAGTTGGCCACATGTTGAATATTTCGCACGAAGCTGCTGAAGATCTTTCAGGAAACTTCAGCTTTACCATTATTGAAGTGCTTCATTTCGAAAAAGCTGAATTGAACGAAGATCTTTTCAAAAAGATTTATGGAGAAGATTGCGGAATTGCCACTGAAGAAGAATTCAAAGCAAAAGTTAAAGCTGAAATCGAAGAAAACTTTGTTTATTCGAGCAACTATAAATTTGCCCTCGACAGCCGCGATAATTTAATTAATGCTATTCCATTTGCTTTGCCTGAAGCATTCCTGAAACGCTGGATTAAAGCAACCAACGAGAAAATGACCGACGAGCAGATCGACGGCGATTTCGATAATTTCATGACCGACCTGAAATGGCAGTTGATTAAAGATCGTATCGTTCGCGACAACGACCTGAAAATTACTGAAGAAGATGTTCGTGCATTGGCAAAAGAAATGGCTGCCATGCAGTTCCGTCAGTATGGTTTGAACAACGTAGGCGACGAGCATCTGGAAAACTATGCCAACCATATGCTGAAAAACGAAGAAGAGCGTCGTAAATTGGTTGCCCGCAAACAGGAAGATGTAATTGTTGCAACCATCAAGGATAAAGTTACTCTCGACGTGAAAGAAGTTAGCTTCGACGAGTTTAACAAAATGCTGGAAAATTAATAATTTAGCTGAATAGCTAATAGCATATTTTTATAACTTTGTGAAAATCTGATTTTACTCAACGAGTGAAAAATGATTCTCACAAAGTTTTTTTTTACAGGAGACTATCAATATGAGCAACACAAACGAATTTAATAAATATGCAACGAAGCATTTGGGTATCAGTAGCCTGACAATGCATCGCTTTGATTCAATTTTTACCAATAGTTTAACTCCCTATATTATTGAAGAGCGCCAGTTAAACGTAGCTTCAATGGACGTGTTTTCGCGTCTGATGATGGATCGTATCATCTTTTTGGGTACTCCGATCGATGATTACATTGCCAACATCGTTCAGGCACAGCTGTTGTTTTTGGAGTCGGCTGATCCAAGCAAAGACATCCAGATCTATTTCAATACACCGGGAGGTTCGGTTCATGCCGGATTAGGAATTTACGACACCATGCAAATCATTTCTCCGGATATTGCAACAATTTGTACCGGAATGGCTGCATCTATGGGTGCTGTTCTGCTTACTGCCGGAACAAAAGGAAAACGCTCGGCATTGAAACATTCGCGTGTGATGATTCACCAGCCGATGGGTGGTGCTTCAGGCCAGGCTTCAGATATCGAAATCACTGCGCGTGAAATCTCGAAACTGAAGAAAGAATTGTACGATATTATTGCTATTCATAGTGGCAAGTCGTATGATCAGGTAGAAAAAGATGCCGACCGCGACTATTGGATGACTTCAACCGAAGCCAAAGAATACGGAATGATCGACGAAGTACTCGTCAGACATAAATAATTTAAAGTACCATTGAAAATGAAAATGGATAAATGTTCGTTTTGCGGGCGAGAAAAAAAAGAAGTTAACTTGCTGATTGCCGGCATGGAAGGACATATTTGCGATAGTTGTGTTGAACAGGCACATGCTATCGTTGAAGAAGAATTCAAAAAGGATGAAGGCTTCTCGACCAAGGATTTTAAAATCATGAAGCCACAGGAAATCAAAAGTTTCCTCGATCAGTACGTAATTGGTCAGGAACATGCAAAAAAAATCCTTTCTGTAGCTGTTTACAATCATTACAAGCGATTGAACCAACCAGTTTCGGCCGACGAAACTGAGATTGAAAAATCAAATATCATCATGGTTGGTGAAACCGGAACCGGAAAAACGTTGCTGGCTCGCACAATTGCCCGCATGTTGCATGTTCCGTTCACCATTGTTGATGCCACGGTATTGACCGAAGCCGGTTACGTTGGCGAAGACATTGAAAGTTTGCTGACCCGCTTGTTGCAGGTGGCTGATTATAATGTGGAAGCTGCCGAGCGTGGAATTGTATTCATTGACGAAATCGATAAAATTGCCCGCAAAGGCGACAATCCTTCGATAACCCGCGATGTTTCGGGCGAAGGAGTTCAGCAGGGTTTGCTGAAGTTGTTGGAAGGTTCGGTTGTAAATGTTCCGCCGCAGGGTGGACGGAAGCATCCGGAGCAAAAAATGATCGCTGTGAACACCAAGAATATTCTTTTCATTTGCGGCGGTGCATTCGACGGAATTGACAAGAAAATTGCCCAGCGACTGAATACCAAGATTGTTGGTTACGGTGCACAAAAGAAAGCTGATGCTATCGACCGTAATAATATGATCCAGTATATTTCTCCTCAGGATTTAAAATCTTTTGGTCTGATTCCTGAAATTATTGGACGTATTCCGGTTCTTACTTATCTTGAACCACTCGATCGTCAGGCTTTGCGCAGTATTTTGACCGAGCCGCGCAATTCGTTGATCAAACAATACATCAAACTGTTTGAGCTCGACCATATCGAATTGAGTTTCGACGAAGATGCGTTGGAATTCATTGTAGATAAAGCCATTGAATTTAAGCTGGGCGCCCGCGGACTTCGCTCGATTTGTGAAAACATCATGAGCGATGCCATGTTCGATGCTCCATCAGCTGATGTAAAGAAAATGGCAATTACGCTCGATTATGCTCAGGAAAAGATTGACGGAACCATTGCTGTTCGTTTAAAAGCAAGCTAGTTTTTATTGAAAATATTTTGAAATGCAATCATTTTTGGTTGCATTTTTTGTTTCGGTTAAACTTCAAAACATATCGAAAAAATGGATGAACTTCCTTTTATAAAAGGCGATTTTGTGCGCATCGACGGACTAAATGCCGTGGTGGTGGGCAACGAAGAAGATGAAAATATTCCACAAGATCATATTGCCGTTTTCTTTGGAGGCGAGGTGGCTAAACGCGAATCGGAAGGAGGCGAGGGGAGTGGCAATCCGCTGGTTTGGATTATCCCGATTGACCTTTGCGAAGATGGCCTTGAACCTGAATACCGCGATGCTTAATCGTTCTCGTCGGTAAGTTTGTCCGAGGGTAGCGATTTGGTTGTTTTTGCGCCCAGTTTCCGAATGTTTTCGGCCCGGCGAACAAGATTACCTGAGCCCGAATAGAGCTTGTTTAAAGCCGCGTCGTAGGTTTTCCGGGAGTTGTCGATGCTTTTTCCTATGGCCTCCATATCGGCCACGAAAGCTACAAACTTATCGTATAAAGCGCCGCTCTGGCGGGCAATTTCCAGTGCATTGCGGGTTTGGTTTTCCTGTTGCCAGATAGAAGCAATAGTTCTCAAAGTGGCCAGCAGTGTCGATGGACTTACAATGACTACTTTATTGTCCCAGGCATACAAAAACAAGTCGTGGTCTTCCTGAACAGCCATGCTGAATGATGATTCGATGGGGATGAACAGCAGGACAAAGTCGGGACAGTTAAAACCCTGCGCGCTTTGGTAATGTTTCTCACTCAGTATTTTGATGTGGTTTCGAATACTCAGTAAATGCTCTTTGATATGATTACTCCGGTCTTTTTCATTTTCGGCATTAACCAGGCGCTCGTAGGCCACCAGCGAAACTTTCGAATCGACAACGATGTGCTTTTGGTCGGGTAAATGAATGACCACATCGGGCTGAAAGCGCTGTCCATTCTCTGAAAGAACACTTTCCTGCTTTTGGTATTCGCGTCCTTCGGAGAGTCCCGAGCGCTCCAGAATTCGTTCCAGAATCATTTCACCCCAATTGCCTTGTTTCTTCACATCTCCCTTCAGAGCTTTGGTCAGGTTGTTGGCTTCGTCACTTATTTTCAGGTTTAAATCGTGCAGTTTTTTAAGTTCTGCTTTCAGGTCAGTTTGGTCTTTTAGCCCTTTTTCGTAGGTGTCTTCCACCTTTTTCTCAAAGGTCTGGATCTTCTCTTTTAGCGGAGAAAGCAATTCCGTAATGCTTTTCTGGTGGGCTACAGAGAAATCTTCGGTATTTTGCTTCAGTATTTTTGTTGCAATATTCTCGAATTCGGTGGTGAATTTTTGTTGAAGGGTTTCCATTTCTTTTTTCTGAAGCTCAAGTTTTTCCTGAAGATTGGAAAAGTCGGCTTCGGCACGGGCCAGTTGCTGGCTTTGAATTGAATTCTCGGACCGGAGTTGTTGGATTTGCCGGAGTAAATCTTCCTTTTCTTTCAGAAGTGACTGATTACGGTCGGCGAATACCGATTTTTCTTTTTCAAGCTCGAATTTCTGTTTCAAAAAGCCTGATTTCAGGAGAAGGTATGAAAGAAGCGTGCCAACAGCGAGGCCTGCCAGGAGAAATAGGATTTCCATGGTTGTAATTTTCACTAAAAATACCATAAAATATTTGCCACTAAGGCACGAAGTCACCAAGAAGTATAAAGAAAAATAGTTGACTCTTTCGTCTTGGTGTAAACTTATTGCCTTATTGCCTTTGTGGCAGCTTTTGATTTGAAATTAGACAAATTTATGGCTACTTTGCTTCATCAATAACTGTGAAACAATGGACGTAAAAATAGAACAAAGCTGGAAGCAACAGCTTCAGGATGAATTTGAAAAGCCTTACTTTATCCAGTTGACCGAATTTGTTCGGTCGGAATACCAGACTCAAAAAATATATCCACCAGCCAAATTAATTTTTAATGCTTTCGATCAATGCCCGTTCGACCAAGTGAAAGTGGTTATCCTTGGGCAGGACCCATATCACGGGCCCGGACAGGCGCATGGTTTGTGTTTTTCGGTGAACGACGGTGTTGAGTTTCCGCCCAGTTTACGCAATATTTTCAAGGAAATAAAAGATGATACCGGCGCACCCATTCCCGCAAGCGGAAACCTTACACGTTGGGCGCAACAGGGTGTTTTGCTGCTTAACGCAACATTAACTGTTAGAGCACATTTGGCTGGTTCACATCAGAAAAAGGGATGGGAGCAGTTTACCGATGCAGTAATTCATTTGGTTGCCGATCGCTTGGAACACGTGGTTTTTATCCTTTGGGGAAATTATGCCATCAGCAAGGCCGGGTTTGTCGATCAGCAGAAACATCTGGTGTTGCAGTCGGTTCATCCTTCACCGCTGTCGGCAAGCAGAGGTTTTTTCGGGAATCATCAATTTTCGAAGGCTAACGATTACCTGACGAAGCACGGGAAAGAGCCAATTGTTTGGTAATGAAAAAGGTGTAGCGGAAAATCCCGCTACACCTTTTGCTTTCATAAAGAAAAGTTCTTTTTAGAATTTATAGACGATCGAATTGACGTTCATTCCGGCGCCAACTGAGGCTAAAACAATGCAATCGCCTGGGTTGATTTGCTGGCCATCCATTTTGCCTTTCAGCACTAAATCGAGCAATGTGGGAACTGTTGCTGTTGAAGAGTTTCCTAAAAAGCGTATGCTCATTGGCATAATTCCTTCAGGAATTTCGGTTTCGCCGTACAGTTTAAACACTCCTTTCAGAATAGCTTCGTCCATCTTTTCGTTAGCCTGGTGAATAAGCACTTTTTTGATGTCGGTTAAATGCAGCCCGGCAGCGTCAATGCTATCTTTAACCAGGGTAGGAACATGCGACAGCGCGTAAACATATACTTTATGCCCAGCCATTTTGATGTACAGCTCGTTTTGGTCAGCATCGGGATTGAATGATGATCCGAATACCAGGTAACCTGTTGTTGCACCAACGTCGGAACGGCTGGAGTGGCTCAAGATACCGGTTGGTTCTTCGCTTTCAACAGCTTCAACAATTGTTGCACCTGCTCCATCGGCATAAATCATGGTATCGCGGTCGTATGGGTCGGAAATGCGCGATAAAATATCGGCACCAATTACAACGCCACGTTTAAACATCTGGCTTTTGATATAGGCATCGGCTATAATCATAGCTTGAGTCCATCCCGGGCAACCCGAAATAACATCGTGAACAATGCAATGTGAGTTTTTGATGTGTAGCTTGGTTTTTACGCGATTAGCCAATCCGGGTAACGTATCAACGCGTGATGAGCCTGGCTGTGTATCGCCAAAATTGTGGCCAACAATAATAAAGTCGAGAGTTTCCGGGTCAATTCCGGCAGATTCACAGGCATCTTTAACAGCAAATGCTGCCATGTCCGAAGTTACTACATCGTCGCTGGCCCAGCGGCGCTCGCTGATGTTGGTGATTTCGTAAAATTTCTGAATTATTTCGTCATTGCTTTTATCGAATGGCGCTTTCGTACACGGGTCAAAAAAAGTATAATTACTGAAGTAATCATTCCCAATTGTACGTGTTGGAAGGTAGCTACCTGTTCCAACAATTTTAGTATATACCCGTTTTGTCATAACTCTTTTTTCAGTGGCCTTTGGGGCCTTGATAATTATATTGTTTTAATTCAAACGTATTGCCATCAAAAACTCCAAACGAAAAATAATTAATCCAGTCGCCCAGATTAATAAATCTGCTGTTTTCTCCGATGGGGTGGTCAATCATCACGTGTCGATGTCCAAAAACGAAGTAATCGAATTTTTCATTTTGAAGGATCGACTCTGCAAAAATAAACATTCCTTCGTTGGTTGTTCCCTTAAATCCTTCTCCGGAAATTCCTTTCGATATTCGCGAGTGTTTTGACCAATTGTGCCCGAATGAGAGGGAAAAATTAGGGTGAAGCCGGGCAAACATCCACTGAAGCGTTTTACTTGTAAATATCTTCTTCAGAAAAAGATATCCTTTGTCGGTTGGGTCGAGTCCATCGCCGTGAGCCAGGTAGAATGTTTTACCCAGGAGTTCTGTTTTAAATTCGTCGCGGTGAAGCATCATTCCCAGCTCGTTTGGCAGATAGTCGAATACCCATACATCGTGGTTGCCGGTAAAAAAATGAACTTCGATGCCCGAATCGGATAATTCGGCAATTTTACCCAATGTACGGGAAAAGCCTCGTGGGATAACGGTTTTATATTCAAACCAAAAATCAAAAATATCTCCCATCAGGAATAAATGAGAGGCATCCTCCTTGATCGTATTTAACCAATCCACAAAAGCCAATTCGCGCTCTTTGTTGTTCTTTAAGGCTGGTGCTCCCAGGTGAACATCGGATACAAAATATGCTTTCTTGTTTGGGTTTTTCAAAACATTTTGAAATTGGTTCGAAAAATTGATGCAAATATACGTGTAAAAATGAAAGTGAAACTATGCAACTCTAAAACCGGAACTCAAATCATACTTAGGTTAAACTAATTTCTATTTGACAAGTGCGCCAATTACTTTGTCGAGATCGGGGCCAAAAACGTTCTTTGCAACAATGCGTTTATCTTTATCAAGTATATAATTCGATGGAATAAACTGAACGTTATAGGTGCTTGTGGCCAACGCACTGCCCTTCATATCTCCAACATTGATCCAGCTCATTTGATCTTTTTCAATGGCATTCAGCCAGGCTGGCCGGTTGGTATCAATGCTTACCTGGTAGATTTCAAGGCCTCTCGATTTATATTTGTTGTATAGTTCAACCAATGCCTGATTCTGGATGCGTGAGTCGCGGTTTTCAGCGGCCCAGAACTGCAACAGAATTACCTTGTTCGTTAACGACGACAACGAAATGTCGCGGCCATTGGCATTGGGCAATATAATGTCGGGCGAATTGGCTCCGTTTTCAGCAATAAACTGTTGTATTTTGCTGTTCTTTTCCTGAGCCATCAATCGTTGGGTGTTGGCGTACAGGGCTTTTACATGTTCCGATTTCGGAAAGAATGAATTTAGCGCCGATGCAGCAACCTTCAGCGATTGTAAATCCTGAATCACATAATTCGAGTCGTCAAACTTCTGGTAAAGAGCCAGAACGCATGCCATTGAGAATGGATGTTTCTGAATAAAATCAGTCGAATACCTGGTTTGGCTTTGCCTGATGTTGGCAATTTCCTGGTTCCATTTTACCTTCTCGAGCCTGTAATCATCGCGGTTCCCGAAAGCGCTGATGTTGTTGCGGATCGAGTCGATTTTGTGTTTGGTTCGCGAAAGCATGTTGTTTAATTGCTGAACCAGCAGCGATCCGCTGGAACCTTCAACAACATAGTCGCGAGAGAAATTGGCTGCATCGCCAAGTACCGAAATCTTTTCGGTAGTATCGACCAACAGCGTGATGAAGTTATTTTTATTCAGACTAAGCAGGTAAAAGTTTGGATAACCGATTTTTCCGTCAAATTCAAATTTTCCGTCTTTTCCCAGTTTAACTGAATCGACAGGAATACTCGACGCTACTTTCAGTTCTTCGAGGTAGAGATATTTTCCTTCGGCATTGGTAATTTTTCCTTTGATAACAAATCCATCATGTTTTTTACATGCAAAGGTTAATGCTACAAGAGCAATGGCAATCGGGAATATTCGTTTCACAGTATTTTTATTAGTCAATAACGGGCATAAAAATAATAATTTCGGGTTCATATTGCCACCGGCACATCAAGTTTTGGAACATAGATTTAGTTTTGAAGTTCTTTTTTACAACTGGCTACCTGAAATTACTAATTTTGGGGCTGAATTAAAATGCACGAAAAGGTGAAGGTACATCGAGATCTGAATAACTTTTATGCTCATAATCCGGTTTTAACAATCGGGACTTTTGATGGTGTTCATCTGGGGCACCGTAAAATTATTGCCCGATTGCACGATCTGGCTGCTTCAATTAACGGAGAATCGGTCATTTTTACCTTCGATCCGCACCCGCGTAAAGTTGTTGCCCCGTCGGAAACTAACCTGCGCTTGCTCACCACCCTCGATGAAAAAATTGCATTGTTTGAACAGGCCGGTATTGATCACCTTATTGTTTATCCGTTTACACCAGAATTTGCAAAGTTGACCTACGAAGAGTTTGTTGAACAGATTTTGGTCGGACAAATTCATGTAAAATCGCTGGTGGTTGGTTACGATCATAAGTTCGGAAAAGGCCGGCAGGGCGATTTTGACCTGCTGAAAAGTTGTGCCGACCGACTGGGTTTCCAGATCGAGAAACTGGATGTTTTACTCGTTAACGAATCGAATGTGAGTTCGACCAAGATTCGCGAGGCAATTCAGGTGGGCGATTTCGAAACGGCAAATGCTTACCTGGGGTATCCTTTTACAATTCACGGAATGGTTGTCGAAGGTCAAAGGCTGGGCCGGACGATTGGCTATCCCACAGCCAACATCGATGCGATGGATCCGGATAAAATTATTCCGGGCTATGGTGTTTATGCCGTTCGGGTCACGGTAAGGAATCAAACTTATACGGGAATGCTCAATATTGGCAGCCGTCCCACGGTAAACCACAATGCCGATCATCGTACGGTTGAAGTCAACTTATTCGACTTTTCGGATGACATTTACGGAGAACCGGTTGAGGTTGTTTTTTACCACAAGCTTCGTGAAGAACAGAAGTTTGCCTCGCTCGATGCGTTGAAGGAACAATTGGCTCAGGACCGGATCAACACTATTTCCTACTTCAATCAGGATAAATAAATCGTTATTAGTCATTTGTATGCGTAGTTAGTTTTAATTTTGACTTTCAGCGCTTATCTTTGCACACTCAAAAAATAATTTTCAGGAATGACAACAAAAACATTGGAACAACTGGCTTATAAAGTAGCCGACATATCACTCGCCGGATTTGGGCGGAAAGAAATTGAAATTGCAGAAAAGGAAATGCCCGGATTAATGGCTATCCGTAAAAAATATTCGGGCAGCAAACCGCTGAAAGGCGCCCGCATTATGGGATCGCTGCACATGACCATTCAAACAGCGGTTTTGATTGAAACCCTGGTTGAACTGGGAGCAGAAGTTCGTTGGGCAAGCTGTAATATTTTCAGTACACAGGATCACGCCGCTGCAGCTATCGCTGCTGCCGGAGTTCCGGTGTTTGCCTGGAAAGGCGAAACCCTGGCCGAATACTGGTGGTGTACCGAACGTGCGCTCGATTTTGGCAATGGCCTTGGCCCAACCCTGATTGTTGACGATGGCGGCGATGCTACTGTGATGATTCACCGTGGTTTTGAAGCCGAAAAGAATCCGGCTATTCTGGACGTTCAGGTTGATGCCGAAGACGAGCGCGAACTGAACAATGCACTGAAAGAAGTACTGGCTTTTGATCCGCAGCGCTGGACACGTCAGGTGCCTTCCATTAAAGGTGTTTCAGAAGAAACAACAACCGGGGTTCATCGCTTGTACCAAATGATGAACGAAGGAAAACTTTTGTTCCCGGCATTTAATGTGAACGACTCAGTGACCAAATCGAAATTCGATAACCTTTACGGATGCCGCGAATCGCTGGCCGATGGCATTAAACGTGCCACCGATGTGATGATTGCCGGTAAAGTGGTGGTTGTAGCAGGTTATGGCGATGTTGGTAAAGGATGTGCTCATTCGATGCGCAGTTATGGTGCCCGGGTAATCATCACTGAAATCGACCCAATTTGTGCTCTTCAGGCTGCCATGGAAGGTTTTGAGGTAAAAACCATGGAAGATGCAGTTGCAGAAGGTAACATTTTTGTGACTACCACCGGAAACCGCGACATCATTACCGGCGAACATCTAGCCGCTATGAAAGATCAGGCTATTGTGTGCAACATTGGGCACTTTGATAACGAGATTCAGGTAACTCGCCTCGAAAACTGGCCGGGAATCTGCAAAACAAACATCAAACCTCAGGTTGATAAATACACTTATCCTGATGGACATTCCATTTTCCTTTTGGCCGAAGGCCGTTTGGTAAATCTTGGCTGTGCAACAGGTCATCCATCGTTTGTAATGTCGAACTCGTTTACAAATCAAACACTGGCTCAAATCGAGCTGTGGCAAAAGGATTATGCTGTTGATGTTTACCGTTTACCCAAAGCCCTCGATGAGGAAGTTGCCCGGTTGCACCTCGAACAATTAGGTGTGAAACTGACCAAATTAACTTCGGAACAGGCCGATTATATTGGCGTTCCGGTTGATGGTCCATACAAACCCGAACATTACAGATATTAGACATCAGGAAGGCGGAAAGACCGAAGTTTTGAAATTATATTCCAAGCATATAAAGGAGCTCAAAAGGCTCCTTTTTTCATTATTTGTTTTTGATACCTTTAGCAATCTAAAAACTCATCAGTAACAACAATGAGCTTTAATCAATACTCGCAAATGATGGAAGAACTGCTTATCATGGAGCAGTTCCGTAACGAATATAAAGAATTCCCGAAGGGAAAGCTGGAAAAATCAGAGTCGCCTGATTTTATTCTGAAAATTTCGCCTAAAAATGCCATTGGTATCGAACTGACTAAGTTGCACGGTCCCATGGTAATCAAGTATAAAACGCACTATCCGCGAAAGATTAATGGTTATACCGCTCCAGAATTTAACCCCGAGAATCTGCAATATACTATTGATGCCAAGGATGAAAAGCTGGCATATTATAAGGAGAAGAAGTTGAACCAGCTGTGGCTGCTGATTACGGCTGACCTGGATGAAAGTCCGGTAAATTATAATCTGGGAAATAAACTGCAGAACTGGAGGTTTTCTTCAGGATTTCAGAGGATTTTTCTCCTCGAACTTAAAAATCAGAGAGTGTTTGAGTTAAATGTTTCCAATTAGTTGGTTACAATGATCCTGCCTCCAACGTAATTGGTGCGGTATTGCCGGAGAGGTTCAATGGCTGGCCCTTTTATCGGATTCCCGTTTCCGCTGAAGAGAATAAACTGCGATTTACAGGTTGGGCAAGTCGCTATTCCGCTCTCGTTGGCCACAACCCTAGTTGTAGATGATATTTCGTGCGTGCAGGTGGCGTCGTAGGCTAAAAAGGGGTTTGAGCTGTCAGTCAAATCCCGAAAAATAATAATCCCACCATAACCGTAATTGGGGAAATAATATGAGCCGCCCGGAATGTTGAGCTCGATGAAATTGGTTGGGTTGATGTCCATTCGAACCGTTACATAAGGGATAATGGAGTTGTATTCATCCTTACAGGCGTTGGTTCCCATTAGAATGAAAAGTATAATCAGAATTGGGGCGTATATCTTTCGGATAGGCTTAAACATTTTTTGTATCTTTAATGCATTGATAAAACAAAGTAAAGAACAAATTATTTTATTCAGTCAATATTATTTTTTGAAATATGGAAGATTATATCTTTTTGATCATAGCCATTGTTCTTTCTATTTTAAGTGCGGTTAATCAGAACAAGAAAAAGAAGAAGGCAGCTCAGGAAGCCATTGATCAGCCAAAGATACAGCCTCGCAACCCATTATTTGATCAGCTTTTTGGTGGCGGTTTTTTTGACGAACCTGATGAGGAAAAAGTCCAGCCGGTGCATATCCAGCGTGTGAAGCCGGAGGTTAAGGCAGCCCCGCCTGCCCGTGAAGGTTTTGTTCGCCATGAATATAAAACTACTTTACCACCCACTATCAAACGCAAAGAGAAGCCTCAGCCCGTAAAAAGGGATCTGCTGGAGGAGGATTCAACTGAAGATATTGAAGATGTAAGTTACCTCAGTGATTTCTCGTTGCGAAAGGCATTTATTTATTCAGAGATACTGAACCGGAAGTATTAGAACGACATTTTAGAAGGGCAGAAATTCAATGTCGTAAATCAAAATAGGAGGTTTCGGCAGAGTGAAACTTTTTATTCTACAGATATTTAAATTGTTTTATAAAACATTAGATTCGTAAAGATTAAAAATTTTTATAAGTTTGTATCACGAAAGAGTTCCGCAATGGCCGGAATTCTTTTTTGTTTTAATATAGTTTTTATAAAAAGGAGAAGTCATGGGAAAGGTTACTTACGTTACTGAAGAAGGCCTTAGAAAGATGAAAGAAGAGCTGGACCGGTTGATTAATATTGAGCGTCCGGCAATTTCTAAAATGATTGGAGAAGCCATTGAAAAAGGCGACATTTCTGAGAACGCTGAATACGATGCGGCAAAGGATGCTCAGGGCATGCTTGAAGCCAAAATTGCTATTCTTGGCGATAAAATAGCTTCAGCCCGAATAATTGATGAATCGAAAATTGACACATCGTGTGTTCAGATTTTAAATAAAGTCACTATTCGGAACAAAATAAACAATGCAACGATGCAGTACACCATTGTTTCGGAACACGAGGCTAATCTGAAAGAAGGGAAAATCTCGATTCAAACGCCGATAGCTAAAGGTTTAATGGGCAAGAAGCTTGGCGACGTGGTTGAGATACAGGTTCCCTCAGGGAAAATGCAGTTCGAAATCGTTGATATTGCAATCTAAAAAATAGAAAAATGGCAAGTCTTTTTACCAAAATCGTAAATGGAGAAATACCTGCCTGGAAAGTGGCAGAAGACGAGAATTATTTTGCGTTCCTGGATATTTTTCCGGTGGCGAAAGGGCATACTTTGGTTATTCCGAAAAAGGAAGTTGATTACCTGTTCGATCTGGATGACGAAACTTATTCCGGATTGCAGTTATTTGCCAAAAAGGTAGCCGTTGGTATTCAGAAAGCCATTCCCTGCAAAAAAGTAGGTGTTATGGTTCTCGGACTGGAAGTGCCTCATGCGCATATTCATCTGGTTCCTATGCAATCGGAAGCCGACTTGTTGAATTTCTCGAAGAAATTATCATTTACCAAAGAGGAGATGGCCGAAATAACTGCAGCTATTGCCAGGGAAATCGGTTAGCCGAAAAAAAGAAGTTTAGATGAAAGTAAAATATGATCCCGGGAAACCGGGATTTTTTTGCCTGATAAGATACGCTACTCATGATGCGAAGTTTCTGACTTATCTATTTTTTCACCCGGTCGGGATTCTTCTTAATAAAATCACCCCAATCTTTTATTCCTGATTTTCCTACAGGGTTTTTCATCTGCAGATAGTGGCAAACCGCAACGGCTATGGCATCGGTGGCATCCAATTCTTTGGGTAATTCGGTTAACTTAAACATGTTTTTCAGGAAAAAGGCAACTTGCTCTTTGGCGGCGCGTCCCATTCCGGTTATCGACTGTTTCACTTTCAGCGGAGCGTATTCGAATACCGGAATTTCGCGGCTAAGTGCAAGGCCCATTACCACACCTTGCGCGCGTCCCAGCTTAAGCATGGCCTGAATGTCTTTGCCATAGAATGGCGATTCAATGGCCAGTTCGTCAGGCTGAAGTTCTTTGAGAAGCGCATTTGTCCGGTCGAAGATATGCCTCAGTTTTTGATAATGGTCAGTAAATCCGGTCGTTTTTATTACACCAACCTGTAATATTCGGGGCTTATTCTCAATAATTTCAATCATTCCGTAGCCCATTACATTTGTTCCGGGGTCGATGCCAAGTATCTTTATTGGTTGTTTATCCATTGGGTTAAAATTGCGATCAAAGGTAAAAGATTTGAGCATGAATTGACGATTGACCGATTTACAATTTACGATTTAGAGACCGCAAATCGTAAATCGTCAAATTGTAAATGTTACCCCTGATAACAACGACAACCGTTTCTATTTCTTCTGTTGGTACCAGATTCCTGAAATAATAAAAGCCAGCCCAACGAAAGTTGTGTAATAAATGGTTTCGCCCAAAATGAAATGGATAAACACGAGCGAAAGGAAAGGCGAAAGGAAGATCAGGTTGCCGGTTTTTGCGTTGTTCTCACTCAGGTGCATGGCTTTCATCCATAAAATGTAGGTGATCCCGAGTTCAAATAGCCCGATATAAATGGCAGCCGGGATTCCTTTTAATTCCGGAAAGTGAAAATCAGTAAAAAAGACGGCACTCAGAATTAGGTAAAACAGCCCAAAGGCGAAATTCCAGAATAGTTTGAAAATTTCATCACGTTTGTCGAGCACGCTCAATATCCAGAAAAGCGCCCAAATTACGCTGCTCCCAACAGCCAGCAACGCACCGGTAATGTTGGTATTCGCAATTCCGGAGAGGCTTCCCTGCGATGAGATAAAAACTACTCCGATGAAACTGATGAAAATAGCCACAATGTTACGCGGAGTTATTTTCTGCTTCAGCAGCGGTGCCGAAAGTAAAGCCAGTGTTATGGGCCAAATCATGTTGAGTGGTTGTGCCACCTGTGCCGGCAATAAACTGTAAGCCTGAAATAGAACAAGGTAATATCCGAACGGATTCAGCGCACCAAGTAATGCCGATTTCCCTAATCCGCTTAATGTCACGGTGAATAATTCCGTTATCCTTCCATTTATCAGGATGATGATGAAAAAGACCACTAGCGAAACGGCTGAGGCCGACAAAATAAGGTAAAGCGGCGAAAGCTCTTTCAGTCCCAGTTTAAAGGCTGTTGCAACTGTCGACCACAACAGGACTGACATCAGGGCATAAATATAAGCTTTCGGTATGTTCTTCATGGAAGTGCGATTCTCGTTCCTACTTTTTATCAGGCAATGCCGGCGCTTCTGTTTTGCTTGCGGCATCCTGCATTTTCCGGTATTCTGTCCGGGCATCAACTACATAAACACTGCCCGGATAATCGGTCAGCATTTTTTTGAAAAGTTCCATGGCTTCGGGCTTCCGGTTCAGCTTGTTTTCGTAAAGCAATGCCAATTGGAAAAGCGCGTCGTCGGCCAGCATTTCCCAGCTATGGTTTTTTACTATTGAGTCATATAATCCGGCAGCATCGGCATATTTTCCCTGGCTTTGAAGAATGCTGGCTTTGCGGAAGTCAACGTCGTCAACCAGTGAATTGTCGGGATATAGTTTGGAAATTGAATCGAGTGAGGCAATAGCACCTGTAAAATTCCGGCGGAAAAGTTGCAAGTCGGCCCGCGCAAACATGGCCAGCGGGGTTGCAAGGCTATCGGATTCGAGATTTTCATTAATGAAAAGCGAAAGATCCATGGCGTCGTTGGCAATCAGTTTTGATGTGCTTGCCCGTAAAGCATCGAGTTGTGCTTTGGCCCAGCTAAAATTTCCCATATAGTAGCCCAGTTTCGCTTTTTTAAATTTCACATCATCGCCCAGCTGATTGCTTTTATTGGTTTCGATAACCTGCGAGTAGGTAATAATTGCCTCTCCAAAATCATCGACAAATACATAGATATCAGCCAACTCCGCTTTTAGTACCGAAATCTGCGGCATGTTCAGTCCGCTTGCCCCTAAAGCATCCGTGAGTACTTTCAATGCTTCATTGGGCTGATTCAGATAAAAGGTCAGTAAATGAGCATATTTAGTCAGCAGGTCAGTTGTTTCAGGTGAATTTCCAACGTTGCTTAAGGTTTGCGTAAACATGTTTTGCAGTTCTTTAGCACGCAGTATGTCAAAGTTTTCCTCATCAATAAAGCGGTTGTAGTTCATGCGCAGAAGCTGTAAACTGGCCAGCTGGAAGTATTCGGTATTTTTTCCTTTGCTGATGAGGTAATCGTATGCTTTGGCGGCATCGTCGTAATATTTGTTGATGGCCGAAACGTTGGCCAGGTCAAGGATATTGGCATTTTCATTGCCGGTTCGCCGGTCGAGTGCGATAGATTGCCTGATGGCTGCCACAAAATTTTTATCCTGAATGAAAAGCCAGATTAAAAGCCGGTTATAAATAAGCTGTGAGGGGTCCTGCTGCAGCTTTTTCAGGACATAATTCCGGAGTTGTTTAATTATTTCGCCGTCGTTATCCATCGACAGAACCGAGAGCAGGTTGCTTTTTACAATCTCGATGTTACTGTCTTTTTGCTTTGTCCATTCAATGTATTCGCTCAGCATCCGCTCATAGTTTCGCATATAATAGTAAATGCGGGCCAGCTCGTAGTTGTATGCTTGTGGATTCTGATTCTGTGCTACACGGGCTTTGAGGTAAACTTTTTCGGCGTATTCGTATTCGCGGCGGCTGATAAATTGGTTCGCAATGTTGGGGTATTCTGCAATGTTTGAAGCTGCCTCTATCGCCTTGTCGTACATTTTTACCGATTCGTCAATTTGTCCCATCGTTTTCTTCAGGAAACCCCATTGAATGTACCAGTAGGCGTCTGATGAGCTGCCCCGAAGTCCTTTTTTGATGGCTTTCTCGGCTCTTTCATAGTCCGGGATACCAAGCAGACAATCGAAATAAATGTTGAAATAGCCTTCTGATTTTGTGCTCGAATACAGCTGCTCATAGAGTTCGGCAGCTTTGTCAAATTCCTTGTTCTGATAATATTTACCGGCAAGATTGGCTGTATTTTGCAGATCGTTGTTCTGGGCCGATAATACTACCGGAGCCAGCAAAAGAAAAATACCGAGCAAAATCCTCATGGACCGAATTTTTATGATTGACTACAAAAATAACAATCCCTGTCGGTTTAGGTTGTCAATCTGGCTTTTTGTGGGTCATATTTGTGGAATATGAACCTTTCACTTCGGATTTTAAACTTAATTTTGCACAAATTTTCAATCGTATGACTTCAGAGATGAAAGGACGAGAACGGCTTCCCCGATGGATGAAAATGCAGCTACCGAAAGGTGAAAGCTACTCAAAGGTCAAAAATCTGGTGAATCAGCACAAGCTGCACACCATCTGTACCAGCGGGAACTGCCCCAATATTGGCGAATGCTGGAATCGGGGAACTGCCACTTTTATGATTTTGGGCGACATTTGTACCCGTAATTGCAAATTTTGTGGAGTAACCACAGGGAAACCACTGTCGCCTGATCCTGAAGAACCGCGCCGGATTGCTGATTCGGTAAAAATCATGCAACTGAAACATGCAGTAATTACATCAGTCGATCGCGATGATTTGCCCGATCTGGGTGCCGGTTTTTGGGCCGAAACCATTCGCGAAGTCAAAAAGCTGAATCCGGAGACTAAAATTGAGGTGCTGATCCCCGATTTCCAGGGTAAGGAAGAATTGGTTCAGAAAGTAATTGATGCAGCTCCTGAAGTAATTTCGCACAACATGGAAACTGTTGAGCGGCTCACACCACAAATTCGCAGTGCTGCAAAATATCGCATCAGCCTCGAGGTTATCCGGATTATTGCTGCTTCGGGAGTTGTTGCCAAATCAGGAATTATGCTTGGATTGGGCGAAACAGAAGCTGAAGTTTTACAGGTGATGGACGATCTTCGTCAGTCAGGCTGTAAGGTTATGACCATCGGGCAATATCTGGCGCCAACACTCAATCATATTCAGGTTAAGGAGTACATTACCCCTGAGCAATTTGAGCGTTACCGAACAATCGGGCTGGAAAAGGGTTTTTCTTTTGTCGAAAGCAGTCCATTGGTTCGCTCGTCGTATCGGGCCGAAATACACGCCGGAGCTTGATAACTGAAGGATTGATTTATTTCTTTGCGCCGAATAATAATTTAATGACCATTATTGACTACAAATAACCGTGCAATGGCAAATTTCACATACGAAGATCTTGGTTTAAAAGACTATAAAGAATGCTGGGACTATCAGGAAGCTATTCACCAGCAAATTGTTGACGATAAACTTTTGAATAAAAAGCCCAGTGAACTCGGTCGTTTTCTGTTGGTTGAGCATCCGCATGTTTACACGCTTGGAAAGAGTGGCGACGAACATAACCTGTTGATCAATGCTGACTTTCTGAAAAAAATTGATGCTGTTTATTACAAAATCAATCGTGGTGGCGACATTACATATCACGGACCGGGCCAGTTGGTAGGCTACCCGATTATCGATCTGGAAAACTATAAAGTCGGGGTGAAAGATTACATTTATAAAATGGAGCAGGCTATCATTAAAACCATTGCCGAATACGGATTGGAAGGAGCTTTAAAGGCTGGGGCAACCGGCGTTTGGCTCGATTCGGATCTCCCGGCGAAAGCACGGAAGATTTGTGCGATTGGGGTGCGCGTAAGCCGCTACGTCTCGATGCACGGGTTTGCCCTGAATGTAAACACCGATATGCGCTATTTCAGTTATATCAATCCCTGTGGATTTTTAACGTATGGCGTAACTTCAATCGAACGCGAACTGGGCCGTAAAATCGATATGCAGGAAGTAAAGGAAATTGTGAAAGTGAAATTCAACGAACTATATTGATCAGACGGATTTACTATTTAGCGATTTACCATTTACGATTAAACTGCATAATCGTAAATGGTAAATAATTAAATCGTAAATAAATCTTATTAATTCCCCAACTTATACATCAGTCGTTTCAGTTCAATCTCGGCAATTTTAGCGGCGTAACTCAGGTTGATGAACTGATAACCGGTACTTTCGTAGCTGGCCTGTGCAGCTTTCACATCCAGAATAGTTGCCTGGTTAACCTGAAAGCGCTGCAAAATCACATTGATGAGTTTCCCCGACAATTCAACATTATTTTTTTGAGCTTCAAGTTGCTGAATGGCTGAACTGTATGATTGATGCGTTTTAACGGCACCCGATGTGAGTGTATTGAATAAGCTTTCTCTTTGCAGATACGCGTTGTCAACATTGAATTCAGCCACGTCTTTTTGTGCTTTATATGAACCTCCGTTGAATATTGGCACTGCCAGGGTTAACCCAACATTGGGCCCGTAACTTTCGTTCAGCAAAATATTGCCAGCCGAGTTTTTGGTACGGTTCATACTGTATCCTCCATTCAGACGCAGCGTTGGAAAACGCAGCGCTGAAACTTCTTTCACAGCCTGTTCGTTAATCCTTACCTGTTCTTCAGTAGCCATATATTGCGGATTCTGATTGAGGAACCCGGTTACATCGTTCAGCTGAATTGAGTTGTCTATGGTAATACTGTCGGTGACAGAATAGGGGTAATATTTCTTCTGGCTCATCAACTGAAGAAGATCAGTTTTTACCTGTTCAACTACAGCCTCCTGTGTTCGCAGACTTTGCTTGGCCGAATTGACATCAATTTGAGCCTGCAAGAAATCGGCATCGTTGGCCATTCCCACATTCTTCTTTTCAATGATAATATCGAGTTTCTTTTGTGAAACATCCAGCGAATTCTGCATGATCTTCAGGTATTCCTGTTGCCTGACGATGTCGTAATATTTCGCCATCACCAAAGCAATGCTGTTCTGAATCTGGTTGTTTAGCTGTAGTTCACTTTGTTGTTGTAATAGGCCTAAGCGTTTTTTAGTAGCCCAAACTTTGAAGCCATTAAACAAGGTCATCCCTGCATTCAGGCTCGAGTTTAACGAATTGGCAGTTGCCTGTGGCCTGTCGATTTTATCACCCGTGTACAATTCCTGATTAACACTGATATACGATTGGTTATCGCTTACGTTGATGTTAAGAGATGGCAATCCTCCGGCTACACCAAAATGATTGTTGGTTTTGGTTATTCCGAGATTGTTGGTTGCAATCTGAATATCGAAACTATTTTTGAGTGTGGTATCAATTGCACTTTTCAGCGTAATGGCTGGCTGGGCAAAACCTATTAAAGGAAGAAAAAGCGCTATGTATATGATTATTTTCTTCATTTTCGGATTATTTAAACTGGTTGTCGATTTCTTCCTGACTGACATGTTTTCCTGAGATAAAAGTATATACAGCCGGAATTACAAACAGGGTGAGGACTAACGAGAAAATGATTCCACCAACGATTACAATACCCAGCGGAATTCGGCTGGTAGCAGCTTCACCAAGGCTCAGTGCAATTGGCAATGCTCCCAGAGAGGTAGCCAGACTAGTCATTAAAATAGGGCGTAACCGTTGAGTGGCAGCCTCAATAACGGCCTGGAATTTATCCAGCCCATGCCCTCGTTTTTGGTTTGCGAATTCCACGATCAGAATACCATTCTTCGTAACGAGCCCGATCAGGGTAATCATCCCGATTTCGGAGAAAATATTCAGTGTATGGCCGAAAATCCACAAGCTAAGAATAGCCCCTGCAATGGCCAGTGGCACAGTAAGCATGATGATTACCGGGTCTTTGAAACTTTCGAATTGAGCAGCCAGCACGAGGTAAATCAGCAATAAAGCCAGAAGGAAAGCAAACGCAGTATTCGACGAACTTTCGGCATAATCGCGCGATGGTCCGCTGAGTGATGTTTGGTAGCTTTCGTCGAGCAGCTTGTCGGCAATGGCCTGCATAGCAGCAACTCCATCGCCAATGGTATGTCCTTCGGATAACGACGCCTGAATCGTTGCTGATTTATAGCGGTTATAGTGGTATATGGTTGGCGGATTAGCATTCGGGATAATGTCAATTACTTCTGATAATGCGATATTGTTTCCCAGGGTACTCCTAACATAGAGTTTGGTAATGTCAACTGGGTCCTGACGGTCTTTCAGCCCAACCTGGCTGATCACCTGGTATTGACGGCCGTTCATGGTAAAATAAGCCAGCCTTCGTCCGCTAAACGCACTCTGAATAACATTGGCAATATCCGAAACGGTAAGCCCTAACTCACGCGCTTTAATCCGGTTAATGATGATGTCAACTTCAGGTTTGTTGAATTTAAGGTTGACGTCAACATTCTGGAAGGTCTTATCGTTTTTGGCTTCGTCGAGAAATTTAGGGATGATTTCCTTTATCTTCTCAAAATCAAGGTTCTGAATCACAAACTGGACAGGCAATCCTCCGCGGGAGCCAAGCCCTACCGAAATGGTTTGTTCTTCAGTAGCAAATATTCTCAGGTCTTTGAATCGGGTCAATTTTCGGTTTAAATCCTTGGCAATGTCGCTTTGTGATCTGTCACGCTGGGTGGATGGAATCAACCCGATTCGACCATTTCCGGAGTTTAGCGAACCGCCGAATCCGCCGGGTAGCTGAAGGAATGAAAAATCTGCTTCCGGAATAGAATCGATCATGAAATTCCCAAGATCTTTTCCTGCATCGGTCATGTATCCATAGCTTGCCCCTTCAGGTCCGGTAATTTGTAATCGGATGTTTCCTTTGTCTTCAAGAGGAGCAATTTCACTTTGAAGCTGAGTGCCAAGGCCAAATATAATTGCCACACAAACAACTACCATAACCCAGGCTATCCATCTGACATTAATGAATTTAGCCAGATAGCTACGGTAACCATTTTCCATTCCTTTAAAGAAAGGCTCGGTAAAAGTATAGAAACTGCTGTGTCCGGCCTTTGGCCTGCTTAAAATTACATTCAGGACGGGCGTGATGGTTAACGAAACAAATGCTGAAATAAGTACAGCAGAACCAACAACTACGGCGAATTCCCTGAATAAGCTACCTACGAATCCCGACAAAAAGAAAACGGGTAGAAATACAATGGCCAGGGTTACAGAAGTTGAAATTACGGCAAAAAAGATTTCCTTACATCCCAGAAGTGCAGCTTTACGGATGGGCATGCCACCCTCGTACTTTCGGAAGATATTTTCGGTGACCACAATCCCGTCGTCAACAACCAATCCTGTGGCCAGAATAATCCCCAATAATGACAGGATATTGATCGAATATCCCAGGAGATACATGACAAAGAAAGTAGCCACCAGCGAAATCGGGATGTCGATTAACGGACGAATTGCAATGAGCCAGTCGCGGAAGAAGAAGAAAATGACCAGAATAACCAGTATAAACGAAATGAGCAGGGTTTCTTTCACTTCATTGAGCGAACGGCGCACATTCCGGGTGTTGTCAATAAGTACAGTAAACTCAATGTCGTTTTTTTGTGATTTGACAATTTCGTCCAATCGCTTATTAAACTCGTCGGAAATGTTGATGTAATTTGCACCTGGCTGAGGGGTGATGGCAATACCAACGGCGCTGACACCATTCAGTTTCCAGTTGCGTTCGTAGCTTTCAGGAGCAATTTCAACCTGCCCCAAATCGCTCAAACGAACAATTCCGTTAGCGTCTTCCTTAATAATCAGATCCATGAATTCTTTTTCGGAAGTCAGGCGTCCCATGGTGCGGATGGTTAATTCCGTTTTGTCGCCATAAAGTTTTCCGGAGGGAGCTTCAACGTTTTCCCGGGCTAAAACCGTAGAAACATCGTTAAATGCAATATTGTATGCGCTTAGTTTGTCAGGGTCGATCCAAAGACGCATGGCCGGACGTTTTTGTCCGATGATGTTTACCGAACTTACCTCAGGAATGGTTTGAAATTTATTCTGAAGCACATTTTCGGCATAATCACTTAATTCGAGCAATCCTTTGGTTTTACTCTGCACAGCCATCATGATAATAAAATCGCTGTTCGCATCGGCTTTCGATACCACTGGAGGCGCATCCACGTCCTGCGGAAGGCTGCGTTGAGCCTGACTCACCTTATCGCGTACATCGTTTGCAGCGGCTTCCAGATTGGCATCGAGGTTAAATTCAACAGAAATCATGCTGTTACCTACCGAACTGGAGGAAGTAATTGTGCGTACGCCGGGAATCCCGTTGATGGCTTTTTCAAGAGGCTCGGTAATTTGGGTTTCTATAACATCGGCGTTGGCTCCGGCATACGAGGTCATCACCGAAATTACAGGTGGATCAATCGCCGGATATTCACGTATGCCTAAGAAACTGTACCCAATGACACCAAACATGATAAGAAACAAACTCATCACGGTTGCCAGCACCGGTCTTTTAAGGGATAATTCAGATATATTCACGTTTTAATAGAATTGAGTTAGACAGTTTGCCCTGAATTAATTCTCATTCAGTTTCTTCACTTTTGAAACTTTTACCATAGCGTTAGGGCGGACTGATAACATTCCGCTGACGATGATACTGTCGCCAATATTTACCCCTTTTGTGAGTTCAACCTGACTGGCATTTCTGACGCCTGTTTCGACATCGGTATACACAGCTTTGTTTTTGCGGACAACCACAACCTGGTTCGAGAGCTGATCAGGAATAATTGCATTACTTGGAACCATAATGCTCTGATGTTGTTGCTCGAGGATAACTTTAACAAATGCCCCTGGAAGAATTATTCCGTTGGAAAGATAAGCCCTTACTTTTATGTTGCGGGTAACCGAGTTAACTTGTGGTTCAATGGCATGTATGGTGGCATCGAGCGGTTCGGTGGCATTAGCCGACAGAACTTTGATTTGGTCGCCCTTTTTAATGACATCGGCATAGGTTTCGGGTACCGAGAAATCGATTTTTACCTTATCTGTTTGCTGAAGTGTACCAATCAGCGTGTTGGGCGTTACGTAAGCTCCCTGGCTAACCAGACGAAGGCCAAGTTCTCCTGAAAATGGCGCTTTAATTACTGTTTTGTCGAGCAAAGCCATGGTTACTTTAATGTTTGCCTGAATGTTATTGAGTTGATTGACAGCTGCATCGTAATCGGCCTGATTGACTCCGTTAACTTTGAGCAGGTTTGCCAAACGCTTTTCGGTTTTCTGGGCCAGGTCGAGCTGCGATTTTTGCTGTTCGAGCTGAGCTTGTAACTCGGCATCATTTACCCGGGCCAGAATCGTTCCCTGTGTCACTTTTGCTCCATCCGGAATATTCAGATAAATTAGTCTTCCGCTGGTTTCCGGACGAAGTTCAACACTTTCATTTGAAAGTACTGACCCATTTACTTCGAGGATGCTGGATACATTGTCGTTGCCGGCGACAATTACATCAACTATAACAGCAGGACGTTCTTTGGCGGCAAGTTCTTTTTTCTTCGATTTGCAGGAAATTATTAATAGGGGAGACACTACCAATAAAACCAATAGTTTTGTATAGTTCATAGGCTCGTTGATTTAACTTAGCTTAGTTGGTAAAACACTTCATATGGTCATAACTCCGGATTGTTTGGTGTTAAAACGCTATGTGTTTGGGTACATGCGTTGAAGAAAACGGTGCGGTTTTATATCCAATAAAGCAAATGTAAATACAAAGTATGTCAGTTTAAATAATAAATTGTTAATGAAAGTTATTTTGACTTCAATTTGGCTGTTAGGTTTAATCGTTAGAGTACAATTTGAAAGCAAAAATGCATTTTAAATCAGCATTTGTTTTTCTCTAGGGCTGTCAAAAATTTCTCGCATGGATTAAATGCTCCAATCCAGCAATCGCTGCTCTCCCTGCAGGTTACGGATTTCAGTAATTTCCTGCGAAACTTCCACAACCCCTTTATAATTTCCCTGTTCGTCGCGAACGGCAAAGTATTGAATCAAAATGAATTCGCATTTCATCTGAATCCAGAAGCTGGCTTTGTCTTTTTCACCTTTTCGAAAAGCCTCCACAATTTGCTCAACCACATGAACGCTTTCGTGCGGGTGGCAATTCTTCACATCGCGGCCAATAATCGAATTGGTGCGCCGGAAGATCCGCTTTTCAGGAGTCGAGAAGAATTTCACCTTGTTGTTTTCGTCCACATAAGTAATGTCAACCGGCAAATGGTTAAAAATAAGCCTGATTTGTTCCGGAGTTATGCTTCCGGTTTTTAAATCTACTTCTCCTGAAATTTCTTTGGCTAGTACTGAAGTTGTTTCTTCGGAAAGTTCAGGCTGAACGAACGGAAAACCGATTTCAATGCTTTCAGGAAGTAATACATTCAGTTTTTCTTCGATCACGATGGCCGAAATAATCGGGAAAAGAATACGTTCCTCGCGGAATTTGATGGCGTAAATGTTGAAGAAAATATCTCCTGAAAGCCGGTTGAATCGTGACAAATCAACGGGTTCAGCATCCAACAATTGAATCACTTCTTTCAGGTTCCGGCGGATATCATCATGAAACGACCACATCACCTGCAAACAGCGGTAATCAGGCAAAAAACTTTCGACGAGCGGAAAGAAAACATTTTCCTTAATCTGGTAATGCAAATCAATTTTCTGCAAATCGACCAATTTGTTTTTCAGTTCGCTACGAACATTCGTGTCTTCCGGATTTTGATTCAGCTCTTTCAGTAACGGGCGAATCGCTTTCAGTCGCAGATCAATTTGCTCGTTATTGCGGATCAGCCAATCGAAAAAACTACCCGCGGCTGGCGCTGTGTAAGGAAATTCGCGCAGCGCTTTGTTCAGCAAATTCAGTGCTTTGTTGATGCCTTTTTTCAGTTCGGGCATCGGGATCTGCATTTTAACCAATTCATCAACTACGGCAATTACATCGCCGGGCTCAGCGCAGTCGATCACCTGCTGATAATCCGCAACCTGATTGGAAGTTAATTCTTCACGAATAACCAAAAGGAATAGCTGAATCAGTTTTTCAACCCGGTGCTGCTTATGTAGTGTAAATTCTGACATGGGAGTATAGATTTTATTCGGTGAAAAATAATCAAAAAAAGTCATTTTAATCTCCCGAAAAGGTTTGTTACCTTGCGCAGGCGTCCTTTATTTGGGTTGCAAAGTAAAAATTCATAATTCATAACTTATAACACATAACTGAAATGATTGATACTGACGAACTCGACGATAAATTCGGCATTGAAGGCGAAGTGGGCTTTGCCGAACTGGAAGAAGATTTGGTTTTTATTATGGTTTCGAATAAACATGCCGATGCAGAAATTTGCCTGTATGGTGCGCATTTAACCAGTTTCAAGCCGAGAGACAACATGGATTTACTGTGGATGAGCTCCGAAAGCAATTTTGAAGAAGGAAAACCTATTCGCGGTGGAATCCCGGTGTGTTTTCCGTGGTTTGGCCCACACAAAACCGACGCCGAAAAACCGCAGCATGGCTTCGCCCGACTCATGTACTGGGACGTAATTTCAACTTCAACCAATGTATCAGCAGAATCGGTTGTTAAACTTGGTCTAGCTTCTTCAGAAGAAACCAAAGCCTACTGGCCTTATGATTTTGCTGCTGAAATGACTTTTGTAGTGGGCAAAAAGCTTACAGTCACGTTGAAAGTGACCAACACTTCGGGCGAACCGTTTGATTACTCCTGCGCTTTGCATACCTATTACAGCTTGTCGGCTATCGACAGCATTTCGATTGAAGGCTTGCAGGGAGTAACCTATTACAACCAGTTGACCGGCGAAAATGGCGTTCAGGAAGAAGAAAAACTGGAAATTACTGAAGCTTTGACCCGCCATTACCTGAATACCGAAACTCCGGTAATTATTGACGACAGTGCTTTCCGTCGCCGCATAAAAGTGGATAAAACCGGAAGTAAAGTAACCACCGTTTGGAATCCGGGTGCCGAAACCTGCGCCAATCTTGGCGATTTGCCCGATGATGGTTACGAGACTTTTGTATGCATTGAAGCAACGAATGCCTTCGATTATCCAATCAGTATTGCTCCCTGTGAATCGTTTGCAACTTCGGCCATTATTGGCATTGACGATACTCCGGTGTTTTAATTCTGAAAAAAAAATTAACCACAAAGGCACGAAATCGCAATGGAATAATTAAATCTTTGTGTCTTTGCGCCTTTGTGGCAACTATGTCTTCATCATGAAAAAGACTAATGCCGCCCGCCTACTTGATGCCAAAGGAATTTCGTACGATTTAACCGAGTACGAAGTGGATGAAAACGACCTGAGTGCAGCTACGCTTGCCAAAAAGATTGGCCAGGATGTGGAGCAGATTTTTAAAACGCTGGTTCTTCGCGGCGATAAAACCGGTGTTTTTGTGTGCGTCATTCCCGGGAATGCTGAGGTCGATTTGAAAAAAGCCGCCAAAGTATCCGGAAATAAGAGCTGTGCCATGGTTCAGCAAAAAGAATTGCTCGGACTAACCGGCTACATCCGGGGCGGTTGTTCTCCGTTGGGCATGAAAAAACCGTACCCCATTTTCATTCACGAAACCTGCCAGTTGTTCGATCAGATTTATATCAGTGCCGGCCAGCGCGGCTTACAGCTCAAACTTAATCCGGAGGATTTAATTACAATGGTTGACGCTGAGGTTTGCGATGTGGCCGAATAGTAGTTTCAAGTTTCAAGTTCCAAATTTCAGGTTGTTTCTCCGTTTCCCGTCTCCTTTCTCCGGTTTTCTTTTCCGTTTACATTTCATCTCCTTTTTCCGACAGTTCAGCAACTGTTTTTTTCGGCTCTGTGCGCTTTGTTTCAACTTTGATGCATGAAACAACAGAAACTCAAAGCCGTGAAGAAAACATTTACAACAATTATCGCTTTCCTGATTTGTCTGGGTGGATTTGCCCAGACTACCATTATTGGAAAGGTCTCAGAAGAGAAAGGAGATCCGCTTCCGGGTGCCAGCATTTATCTGAAAGGCACTTACGACGGAACCACCAGCAACGAAAAGGGAGAATTCAAATTCAGGAGCAGCAAAACCGGTCAGCAGGTGCTGGCCATCGAATTTATGGGTTATGAACCTATTGCCCGGAATGTGGAACTGAAAGGCGATACCATTAAGGTAAACGTCAGCATGAAGGAAGCTTTCAATCAGCTAAATGCGGTTACCATTACTGCCGGAACGTTTGAAGCAGGCGACAAGAAGCGCGCCGTAACCATTTCGCCACTCGATATGCTGACCACTGCCGGTGCTGCCGGCGATGTGTACGGGGCATTGCAGTCGCTTCCGGGCACAACCACCAATGGCGAATCGGGCCGACTGTTTGTAAAAGGTGGCGACAGCGAAGAATCTCAAACTTACATTGACGGCGCACTGGTGCCGGTTCCTTACAATTCGTCGGCTCCCAACATGTCCACCCGCGGACGTTTCAATCCGTTCATGTTCAAAGGAACGATGTTCAGCACCGGAGGTTATTCGGCCGAGTTTGGTCAGGCATTGTCATCGGTTTTAGTGTTGAACACCAACGATATGCCTGCTGAAGATCAATTGGACTTGTCGTTCCTGATGGTTGGCGTGGAAGTGGCCGGAACCAAAAAATGGAATTCAGGAGCTGTAACCGGAACTTTGGGCTACAACAATTTGAAACCTTACATGTCTCTGGCTCCGCAAAATTACCACTGGACCGACGAGCCGGAATCGATCAACGGAGCACTTAGTTTTCGGCAGATGACCAGTAAAACCGGTATGCTGAAAGTTTATTCGAGCATCGACAACGGTAGTTTTACCGTTAGCCAGAAGAATATGGATGCCGGCGGCCAACTAACCGACTACAAACTGGGGAACGACAACGCTTTTGTAAATGCTTCGTGGAATGACAAGCTGGGCGAAAAATGGGGCATCAGTTCGGCCGCTTCGTTTACCAACAATAAGGACAATATTCATTTCGACAAAACCAACGTGGTTAAAAAGGTACAGGGAACTTACCTGAAAACCAATTTGTCGTATCCATTCAGCGAAAAGTTTATCCTGAAATTTGGTGGCGAATTGTTCTCGAAGAATTACACGCAGAACGCACAGATTGGAACCGAAATTCACGACAACAGTTTTACCAACAACAACATTGCAGGATTTACGGAAGCACAGGTGTATGCCTCGTCGAAATTTGTAACCCGCATTGGCGGCAGATTGGAGTATTCCGACTACCTGAACAGTTTTAAGTTTGCACCACGCTGGTCGACAGCCTATAAAATCAGCGATAAAAGCCAGTTCTCGCTCGCTTATGGCTGGTTCTTCCAAAATCCGGTTGACGACTATTTGCTTTACACCGACAAAATTAAACCTGAACGTGCCGACCATTACACACTGAGTTTTCAGTCGTCGGCCAACGAACGTACGCTGAAAGCTGAGCTGTACTACAAAAACTACCGCGATTTGGTAAAACTTACCGGTGGAGCTTTTTACCTTCCAACCAGCTACAATAACAATGGTAGCGGCTATGCACGCGGGTTGGATATCTTCTGGCGCGACAACAAAACCATTAAAGGTGGCGACTACTGGATTTCGTACTCGTTTGTCGATACCAAGCGCGATTACCGGAATTTCCCGTACAAAACAGTGCCGTCGTTTGCCAGCAAGCACAACCTGGCCGTGGTTTACAAGCATTGGTTTGGTGGAATTCGCTCGTTGGCTGGCATTAACTTTAAATATTCGTCGCCACGTGTTTACAACGACCCGAACTCTTCGGTTTTCAACGACGAAAAGATGCTCGCTTATAAAAGCATCGATTTAAGCTGGAGCTTTTTGTACCGGCCTAACATCATTTGCTACTTTGCTGCCAATAATGTAGCGGGGTTTAAAAACGAGTTTGGCCGCACCTACGCCAGCACGCCTGATGTTTCAGGAAATTACCCGAGCTCCGCCATCGAACCCAGCTCAACCCGCTTTTTCGTAGTTGGTGTTTTCATCACCTTAACGAAAAAGGGAAGTGCAAACCAGTTAGACAAGATCAATTAAAAGGAGGCCTCATCCCCAACCCTTCTCCGGGGGAGAAGGGAGTTTAAGAGTAGAAATATTGGGAATGGTCTCTTTTATCAAAAACATTCAGATTAAGCAGCGCCTGAAGTCCCCCGTTTGGGGGATTAGGGGGCAAAACAAAAAGAATAAAAACTTTAACTTAAAATAAAAACATCATGAAAAAGATCGTATTATCAATCGCAGTTGTATTGTTCAGTTTAGTATCAATGGCTCAGAAAGCCGAGTTTTACCAGGCCATGGGCGAAGCACTTCCGCAGTATGGAACCTGCAAAAGTGTGGCCGATTTTCAGGCTTTGGGAAATAAGTTTGAAATGATTGCGAATGTCGAAAAATCGGAATGGCTGCCGCTTTATTATCATGCGCATTGCTATATCCTGATGAGTTTTATGGAACAGGATGCCACTAAAAAAGACGGCTATCTGGATATTGCTGAAAAGTCGGTGAAGAAACTGGTTGAAATGGTTCCAAACGAATCGGAGGTTTTCGTGCTTCTGTCGTTTTTGTACACCGGACGTTTGGTAGTTAACCCGATGGAACGTGGTCAGGAGTATAGCGGACTTTCAGGTCAGGCTATCGGAAAAGCGCTGGCTTTGGATCCAACCAATCCACGCGCTAAAATGATGAAAATCCAGATGGATATGGGAACTGCCCGTTTCTTCGGAACTGATCCTAAATCGTTCTGCCCTCAGGCAAAAGAATTACTGGCAAAATGGGACGAGTTTAAACCAAAATCACCGTTTCACCCAAACTGGGGAAAAGATCAGGTGGAAGGCATTGTGAAAGGCTGCGAATAAGCTGAAATTGTTTCGGATTGCGAGTTTCAGGGTTGGAACTCACAACCCGAAACGTTTTGATTTTAATTTTATCTTTACCAATACAATATTCAATATTTCAAACTAATGGTTCCGGAAAAGTCGAGGTATTTCGCACAAAAGCCTTCCTTTATTATTTTAGGAAGCGCTATGATTAGCTTTCTCATTATTGCCATGTTTATTCGTGGTACTTTTTCAAGCATTCAGAATTTTTTCTCCGGTTTTTTCTGGGCTTTTAGTATTAGTATTACGCAATGGGCCGGACTGGATTTTATTTATCGGCTGATCGACAGGTATTTTTCATGGATTGAAACTCCCGTAAAGAAGGTATTTGTCCAAATCACTTCATTCATTACCTATTCGGCAAGCGCATACATTGTTGTTCAATTTGTTAACTATTACCTGTGGATGGGAACGCCTCCCAGCAAATCCTGGGATTGGATTCTGAAAGCTATACCGTCAACCCTGCTGATTTCTTTTATAATATCCCTGATTTTTACCGCTATCGGATTTTTCTTTGCCTGGAAAAATTCATTTGTTCAGGCAGAGAAACTCAAAGTTGAAATGATGGCCTACAAATACGAATCGCTTCGGAACCAGATCAACCCGCATTTCCTTTTCAATTCGCTGAATGTGCTGAGTGATTTGGTTTACGATGATCAGGCTTTGGCAGTGAAATTCATCCGGCAGATGAGCGATTTGTTCCGCTATGTGCTCGACAGCCGGGACAAAGAACTGGTGCCGCTGAAAGACGAGCTTGCATTTATCGAGTCGTACACGTTTATGCTGAAAACCCGCTTCGAAGAGAAGCTTTCAATCAATATCGATGTGGAGCCACGCCCGGACGATTATCTTGTTCCGATGACCTTACAGCTTTTGATCGAAAATGCCGTGAAGCACAATGAGGTGTCAGAAGCCTTCCCGTTGTGCATCAATATTCGCCGAAATGAGGATTCGCTGGAAGTTGAAAATAACCTTCAGCCTAAAAAAGCGGGCGACACATCAACAAAAACAGGCCTGAAAAACATTATACAGCAATACGCTTTCTTTTCGGAGCGACACATCAAAATTATATCAACCGACGAGCACTATACGGTTCGGGTACCCATCTTAAAATCGCTTGAGAAATGAACGTTATAATCCTGGAAGACGAAACAAGGGCAGCTAACCACCTGGAACGTTTGTTATTGCGTGTTGCCCCGACGATGAAGATACTGGCCAAGCTCGAATCGGTGCGCGACGCGGTAAAATACCTGAACACCAATCCTGAACCGGAGTTGATTTTTTCGGATATTCAGTTGGCTGATGGACTCAGTTTTGAAGTGTACAAACAGGTGAATGTGAAATGCCCGATTATTTTTACGACGGCTTACGACCATTACGCCATAGAAGCTTTCCAGACAAACGGAATCGATTATTTGCTCAAACCCGTTGAGGAAGTGCGTTTGCTGAAAGCCATTGAAAAAGCGCGTCATTTTTCACCTGGAATTGTGCTCGAAAAACTGTTGGCTATCAACCGTCCGGCCGAAGAAAAGGCCTACAAATCCCGCTTTATGGTCAAAGTAGGCGACAAAATCAAGAGCGTTCCGGTGGAGGAAATTCTGGTGTTTTACAGTCAGGAGAAAGCCAGCTTTATCCGAACCACTGATGCCCATACTTATTGCATCGATTACGCGCTCGACCAACTGGAGCCGATGCTTGATCCGGAGAAATACTTTCGCATCAACCGCAAATACATTGTTGCCATTGGCGCCTGCACCAATATTCTGGCTTGGACCAATTCTCGCCTCCGCCTGAAAATCGATGGTATCGACGATCCCGACATTATTGTGGCCCGCGAACGCGTTCAGGAGTTTAAAATGTGGCTGGATAGATAGAGTTCCAGGTTTCAAGTTCCAAATTCCAAGTTGGCGATTTGAGATGTGGATAGGCTTTATAAGGGCTGGTTCCAGTTTTTCAAATATCTTTCCCTCGCTTTCTTTTGCCCTGAAGGGGCTACATATAAATAGCCCGGGGTAAAGCCCGGGTTGGAATGCCTGTAGGGAAATCCGTCCGCGTGAAAATTTAGATTAGAAAGATGATGATTTTTCGGATAGAAAAGCATTCGCATAAACAAAAAATTCCATCCCTCTCTCGAAGAATGGAATCTTGTTGTGAGTTTCACCGACTATAGCTTTGCCCAGTTTTGGGGTAACAGTGAAGGGGCTATATCTCGGCAAAATACTTGTAAAACAATGGTATTGTGCGGATGCCATTATAGAATTGCTCTAGCGCATAGTTTTCGTTGGGCGAGTGGATGGCATCCGAGTCGAGGCCAAAGCCCATCAGTATTGATTTAATTCCCAGCACCTGTTCGAAGGTTGAAATGATTGGAATACTTCCGCCGCTGCGCACCGGTACCGGGCGTTTGCCGTACACATCAACATACGCTTTTTCGGCAGCCTGGTAGGCCGGAACGTCGATTGGGCAACCGTAGGCTTGTCCGCCATGCAGGTAGGTCACTTCAACTTTTACCGATTTTGGCGCGATGCTTTCGAAGTGCTTTTTGAACAACACTTCAATTTTGTGGTGATCCTGATTGGGAACCAAACGGCACGATATTTTGGCAAATGCTTTCGACGGAAGCACGGTTTTGGCGCCTTCGCCCGAATAGCCGCCCCATATTCCGCAAACATCAAAAGACGGCCGAATGCCGGTGCGTTCGTTGGTTGAGTAGCCTGTCTCTCCGGCAACTTCAGCAATGTCGAGCGACTTCTTGTAGTGTTCCAGATCGAACGGCGCTTTGGCCAGCATGGCTCGCTCTTCAGCCGAAATTTCTACTACATCGTCGTAAAATCCGGGGATGGTGATGTGTCCGTTTTCGTCGGTCATTTGGGCGATCATTTTAGCCAGCACGTTGATGGGGTTGGCAACAGCTCCGCCAAACAATCCGGAGTGCAAATCCTTGTTCGGGCCGGTAACTTCAACCTGCCAGTAGGCCAGTCCGCGCAAGCCGGTGGTCACCGATGGCGTATCGGGGGCAATCATCGAGGTGTCCGAAACAAGTATAATGTCGGCTTTCAGCATGTCTTTGTGTTGTTCGCACCATTTGCCCAGGTTGGGCGAGCCAATTTCTTCTTCGCCTTCAATCATAAATTTTACGTTGCAAGGCAGGGTATTGGTGCGCACCATCAGTTCAAAAGCTTTGGCATGCATGAAACTCTGGCCCTTATCGTCGTTGGCACCTCGGGCCCATATTTTTCCATCGCGTATTTCAGGCTCAAACGGTGGCGAATCCCATAGATTCAGCGGATCAACCGGCATCACATCCATGTGAGCGTAAATCAGTACTGTTGGCTTGGCCGGATCGATAATTTTTTCGCCGTAGGTAACCGGGTTTCCGTCCGATTCGTACACTTCGGCGCGATCGGCACCGGCTTCGAGCAGCGTCTTTTTCCAATATTCCGCAGCGCGGTACATATCGGGCTTGTTGGCTGCCTGCGAGCTGATCGACGGAATGCGGATCAATCCGAATAATTCGTCCAGAAAGCGATCTTTATTTTCTTCGATGTATTTTTCAATGTATTCCATGGAGATAAAATATTTAGTTGTCGTTGTCGTATTTGTTATCGTTGTTAAAAGTAGGCATTCGGTTTTTGATGATACATGAAATTTTTCAGGCTTATAGATTGACGGATTGAATTACTGAAGGACTGATTGACTTTAAAACTTCCGTTTTTTGATTTAAACAGCGGCTTTTATGAATTGTTGCTGATACTCGCCTGGGGTAATACCTGTTTGCCGCTTGAACATCCGGTTGAAATTCGACAGGTTGTTGAATCCGCATTCGAAACAGATTTGCGATATTGACAAATGGTTCTCTATAAGTAATTTACAGGCGTAACCAATCCGCATTTCGTTTACAAAATAGATAAATCCTTTGCCTGTCTTTTCCTTAAAATAGCGGCAAAAGGCAACGGTAGTCATTCCGATTTTCGAGGCAACTTCTTCCTGAGTAATTTTCTGTTGGTAATGTGTATTGATGAAATGCATTATTTTGTCTAACCTGCCGTTCAGTTCCTTGTGTTCTTCAAGAGCATAGCCTTTACTAGCCAGAGTTCTGTAGTTTTCAGTACGGGCCATAAAATCCAAAATCTTAATAAAATAGAGCATTCGCTCAAGCCCATTCAATTTCAGGAGCCGTTTTAGTTTCTTCCCAATTTTTTCGCTGGCCGGTTTCGTAAAATGAATTCCGTTTTGCGCCCGTTTTAATAGTTCGTTGATGTGATGAAATTCAGGATATGTGGCAACTTCTTCCCTGAAAAAGTCCTTATTAAACTGCACCACAATGGCATTCACGTATTTCGAATTGTCTTCGCCCTCGGGCTGATGGCTCTTCCAGAAATGAGGCAGGTTACTGCCCATCATAGTAATATCGCCATCGGAAAAGGGCTCCACACTGTCGGCAACAAAGCGTTTTCCCGAACTTTTAATCACATAAACAATCTCGAATTCCTTATGAAAATGCCACGGATAGGTAAAGTGCGGAAACTCGTCCCACTTGACTTTCAGCATACTGCGTGGTGGAAAACTCACCTGTTCGTGCATGATCTTCATAAGCCGTCAATTTTATTGCCGATAAAAATAGTACAAATGCTTGTTAAAATAGTACTGGTTGCGATGTCGTTCAGCAGCTACCTTTGATGCACCTAACTACAAATAAACAATTGATTGAATCGATGATGAAAAAACTATTGAAAATACTTTTACTCCTGATTGCTGTAATTCCAGCGATTTCAGCCTCAGCGCAGGATTTGCTGAAATTTGAAGTACAGGCCGGAAATATTGATCGAACCGATTGCCCCATCAGCCTTTCGATTGATCAGCTAAACTACAATACGGATTCATTGAAACTGGCGCTTTTCGAAATTTCAGGAAAGACAGAAACTGCGGTTCCCTGCCAGATGGAAACTGGTTCAGGAACTAAGCTTTGGTTTATCCTGAACGGCACTACACCCAAAAACACAAAACGAACTTTTATTATCAGGAAAAATTTAGTTACACAACCTTCTATTTCAAGGATTACGTCCGAACGGAAAGATGGCGCTTTGACACTTTTATCGAATGGCAAGCCAATATTGAGTTACCAGATCGAAACCATTAATCCACCCAAAGGGGTAAGTCCTCTTTTCAAGCGTTCGGCATTTATTCATCCGTTATATTCTCCGGAAGGCGAGGTGCTGACCCGCATTCAGGCGCCCGACCATTACCATCATTATGGCCTATGGAATCCGTGGACACTGACTTTTATCGGCAAACGCGAGGTCGATTTCTGGAATTTGTACAAAGGTGAAGGAACCGTTCGTTTTGCCGGAATGGTTTCGCAGGTGGAAGGCCCGGTTTTTACCGGGTTCAAATCGCTTCAGGAGCATATTGACTTTGGAGCCAAAGGTGGTGACGCCGTGGCCATGAACGAACTGTTTGATGTTCGTGTTTGGAATGTCACCAATCAGCGCTACCTGTTCGACTACATGAGTACGCTCAATACTCCGCTCGATTCGGGAATTATGCTGGCAGCCTACCGCTATGGAGGCGGAATCGGCTACCGGGCAACCGAAAAATGGCATAAAAATAACAGCTCGGTATTAACTTCTGAAGGTCGCGACCGTAAAACTGCCGACGGCTCCAATGCCCGTTGGGTGATTATTGAAGGCGAATCGGTTGCAAAAGAAGGGCATTCAGGCATATTGTTTATGAGTTATCCGGCCAACCGGATGCATCCTGAACCAATGCGTGTTTGGCCTGAAGATTCGAACGGACGCGGCGACGTATATTTTGAGTTTTGTCCCATCCGTCACAAAGACTGGAAACTTGAGAAGGGAAACGATTACACCTTGAAATACCGTTTGGTGGTGTTCGACGGGGAAATGACTTCCGAAGAAGCTGAAAATTACTGGCAGGCATTTGCCAATCCACCCAAAGTTGTGGTTGACAATGGAATAACTAAGAAATAACAAACAATAACTTAAAAACTAAACCATGTGTAAAAAAGTGATTCTGGCTATTTCAATTATTCTTTCGTTTTGCACGACCAAAGCTCAACTGAAAGAATTTGCCTTGACCGATGAGTGGGTTCAGAAGATTGAGAAACTGGCACCTGCGAAACCCGAAGTTCAACCGAAAAAGCACCACAAGGTGCTTGTATTTAGTTTGTTCACCGGATTCGACCATTGGGTAGTGCCACATACCGATGCGGTTATGAAAGTTCTGGCTGAAAAAACCGGTGCTTTTGAGGTGGAATTCAGCAAGGATATCTACAAATTCGAGAAAAAGAACCTGAAAAATTACGACGCAATTGTACTGAATAACAATTGCTCGGTTGGTCCGCGCCGCGATTTGCTGCTCGATGTGTTAGACAAAGATGCCAGCCTGACTGATGACCAGCGCAAAAAAAAAGCTGCAGAACTGGAAGCAAACCTGATTGAGTATGTGAAGAAAGGCGGCGGATTGATGGTAGTTCATGGAGCTATTGTGATGCAAAACAACTCGATGGCTTTTAGCGAAATGGTTGGTGGAAGTTTCGATTATCACCCGGTTCAGCAGGAAATTACACTCGAATTATTTGATGCCAATCACCCGCTGGTAAAAGCTTTTGGAGGAAAATCGTTTGTGCATACCGACGAACCTTATTTGTTCAACAAAGCGTACAGTCAGAAAAATTTTAGGCCATTGTTGTTCATGGACACCTCAAAGCTGACAAAGAAAACCAAAGAAATTGACGAAAAAATCAAGTATGTCTCCTGGATCAAAAAGTTCGGAAAGGGTCGTGTTTTCTACGTTTCACCATCGCACAATGCCCAAAGTTTTGAAGACAGCCGGCTTTTGAAGTTCTACCTCGATGGCGCTCAGTATGTTTTGGGCGATTTGAAATGCGACGATTCTCCTGCAAAATTTTAAACCTAATCAATAACGACAACCAATGGAAAGAAGAAAATTTTTACAGACGACCATGATTGGAACTGCCGCTGCCGTAGTAGCTCCAACAATTGTTCCTGCATCGGTAATGGGCAAAAATGCGCCAAGCAATAAAATCAACATCGGGCAGATCGGCTGCGGTCGAATTGCACAAAGTCATGATATGCCCGGAACATTGCAACACGAAGTTGCGCGGATGATTGCCGTTAGTGATCTGGACAAAAATCGCATGGCTGACGGAAAAAAACTGGTAGAAGATTACTACAAAAAGAAGACCGGTCAGGATAATTACGTCAACGTAAAAATGTACGACGACTACAAAGAAATGCTCCTGAACAAAGACATCGATGCGGTGGTAATCAGCACTCCTGACCACTGGCATGCTCAACCCGCTATTGAAGCAGCTTTGGCCGGCAAACACGTTTATGTGCAGAAACCTACATCGTTAACAGTTACTGAAGGTCGAATTATGGCCGATATCGTGAAAGAAAAGGGTATTATCCTTCAGGTTGGGACTCAGCAACGTTCGTCACCACAGTTTCGCGTGGCTGCCGAATTGGTTCGCAATGGAAGAATTGGGCGCCTGCATACGGTGAAAATTGGTTTGCCAGGCGATCCATCCGGTCCTGAAGCGGCTGAAATGCCCGTACCAAAAGGATTTAATTACGACATGTGGCTGGGTGAAACGCCGTATGTACCTTATACCGAAATTGGTGTTCATCCGCAAAAAGGATACGATCGTCCGGGCTGGTTGCGTCGCGAACAGTTTGGCGCCGGAATGATTACCGGTTGGGGACAGCACCATTACGATTCAGCTGCATGGGGAATGGACACTGAACGAACCGGACCGATTTCCATTCAGGCGGTGGCCGAGTTTCCAAAATCAGGATTGTGGGATGTTCACGGCGATTTTATGGCCAAAGCCGAATATGCCAACGGAATTACCATGTACACCAGCGGTGGTTATCCGAACGGAATCCGATACGAGGGAACCGAGGGGTGGATATTTGTTTCGCGCGGAGACTATGTGGCTTCGGCCAGCGATCCGGTTTCGAAAGCAAGAAGTGCCAAAGCGTTGGATGCCAGCAATCCTAAAATTCTGGAATCGGTGATTGGTGAAAACGAAATTCACCTGTACAAGAGCGACGAGCAACATGGCAACTGGCTCGAATGTATTCAAACGAAAAAAGAGCCGATTTCTCCTGCCGAGATTGGACATCGCGCCTGCACCATTTGTTTGATTACTCACATTGCCATGAAGCTGAACCGAAAATTAAACTGGAATCCGGGCACCGAACGTTTTGAAAACGACGATCATGCAAATGCGATGTTGAGTCGTCCGGAACGTTTCCCTTACGGCATAGGAAACATCAAAAGATAAAAATTGATATTGATTAAATTTAATAAATGAAAAAAGCTTTTGAAGTCAAAAATCCTGATTTGGTGCAGAGCCCATTCACGGGAATGACTAAAACACATTACATTGAGCTGGCCAAATACTTGCTGGAAAGGGCATTCACCCATGTTGATTCGATTGACACTCCGCTGACATTTCCGTCGGTTCCGGGGAAAACTTATCCGCAGCCCAATGCTCCGGACTGGCGTTACAAGTCGGCCGATTTTGAAGCTTTGGAACGGACTTTTACGCTAGCAGGCCCGCTGATCCATATCGATCCGGCGACATGCATAAAAGGCATCAACCTGCGCGATTACTACAGTCGTCAGATTTACAATGCATTCACTCCGGGGCATTCAAATTCGTTGCCAATGCCCGAAGATTTGCCCGATTCCAATTATCAATTTACCTGTGAGTTTGGCGGTTTGTTCAAAACCCTTTTGCTGATGCCCGAAACCATTTGGTTTCAATACACCGAAGAACAGAAAAACGAAATGGTGGTTACCATCTCGAAATGGGCGCACCACCGCACCACGCAGAATAACTGGCGAATCTTCAACATCATTGCCCTGTCATTCCTGAAAAAATACGGTTATGAAATCGACGACGATTTGCTGAAAAGTCATCTGATGTGGGTCGTGTCCTACCAATCGGGCAACGGCTGGTACCTCGAGCAAACATACAATTACTATTCAATAAGCCTGTTCATTGTTTATACAACCATCTGGAACCGAACTTTTGGTGACGAGTATTATCCTGAAATTGCTGAAATCATTGAAAAATCGGCTCAGAAACTTATGGAATCGCTCACCAGTTTCTTCGGAAGGGACGGGTACATCAATATGTGGTCGCGCAGTATTTGTTACCGCACCTGGGTTTCCGGAGCGTTCCCGGTAGCCTTCATGCTGAAAGATAAAACCCTTCTGGATGCCGGTTGGGCGCGGAGGCTTTGCTCCGGCTCACTACTTCAGTTTGTGACCCGCGAAGAATTTTATTTCAATGATATTCCAAGCCTCGGTTTCTACGGACAAAAGGAATACATGGTGCAGAACTACAGTTGCGCCGGTAGCCCGTTCCTGATGTTCCTTCCGTTTATTTGTCTGGCTTTGCCCGATGATTCTCCGTTCTGGACTGCCAGAGAAAACGACGGGATGTGGGAAAACCTGGGCGATGAATCAAATAAAGTCGTTCTCGAAAATCCCGGATTGATGTTGGTAAACCACGGCAAAACGGGTACTTCAGAAATTATTCCGGGGAAAGTGTATTACGATGACCCGAACTATTCAAAGTTGGTTTACAATACGCATTTCCCGTGGGAAGACCACAATCCGCAGGGCGGAACCTCGATGGAATATAGCTACCGCAGTCAGGACCCGCGCGATGTGCGTGGCGACGATGTGAATTTTTACCTCACCGGAAAAACCGTGGAAAACGATTCGGAAAAGAACCGCTCGTACACTATTTCGCAAAGCATGTTTTATAACGGAGTGCGCGATAATGTACTTTACCGGCAGGCCATTATGCGTCGTCCGCCCAACAATGGGGTAGGGTACATCATCGATCTGGCTGAGATTACAATTCCTGGTGGTGTGATCCGTGTCGATCGTTCGCGCCTGGCATTTGAATACGAATTAACACTCGGGCATTTCGGAATGCCACACCTGAACGGTGAAAAAGCTGTTGTCAATCAGTTTGATGAAGGCAATAAAAAGGTAATGACTGCTTCTGTTCCCGGACGTCGAATTGCGCTGATTACTTATCACGGATGGGATAAGCTGGATACTTTGGTGCATACCGATCGTAATGCCGAAGCCGATGAAAGTACCTTGATTTATGCCTACAAAAAACGTATGGATAAAAATCCGGCGATGGAATTGATGATTAGCGTGATGTTGCACCGTATGGATAATGAGGAGTGGACTGCTGAAGAACTGTCGCCGATAAAGGACATCAAAATCATGGACGTTACCTCACAGTATTCCACACTGGGAGCAACGATTACCCTGGCAAACGGTGAAGTTTACAACATCGATTTCCGGGATATCGACGGACATCGGTCGTGCTAGGTTCAGGTTTATAAATAAAGCCAATACAGGAAACACTGTTTTCTTTGGCAGAATGTTTTATTTTTGCTGACAATAAATCAGAAAATCTATAAATCAGACCTATGAATAAAAATGTAATTCCAGTGCTAGCAATGGCAACACTTCTTTCTGCTTGCGGCGGAGGCGGACAAAAGCCAGCCGAAAAGGAACAATCATTAGCCAAATTTACCGGTGCCAAAGGCGAAGTGAAACTCATGACGCTTGATCCGGGGCATTTCCATGCTGCTTTGATCCAGAAATCGATGTACGAGCAGATCGACCCAACCGTGTATGTTTATGCTCCTGAAGGTGATGATGTGAATCAGCATCTGGGCCGTATCGACGCGTTCAACAAGCGGGCCGACCAACCAACTGCCTGGGTTGAGAAAGTATATACAGGCAACGATTATCTCGAAAAAATGCTGGCCGAAAAACCGGGTAACGTGATGATGGTTGCCGGAAATAATGCCAAGAAAACCGAATACATCCAGAAAGCTGTTGAGGCCGGAATCAATGTGTTTGCTGATAAGCCGATGGTGATTACTCCCGAAGCTTATCCTGCGCTCGAACAATCGTTTAAAACTGCTGCCGAAAAAGGTGTTTTGCTTTATGATATTATGACCGAGCGATTTGAAATTACCAATATCATACAGAAAGAACTGGCCAATACTCCTGAAGTGTTTGGTGGTTTGGTTGATGGAACTACTGAAGAGCCAGCCATTGATATTTTAAGTGTACACAATTTCTGCAAAGTAGTTTCGGGTGTTGCCTTGAAACGTCCGGCATGGTTTTTTGATATGTCGCAACAGGGCGAAGGTAACGCTGACGTGGCTACCCACCTTGTTGATTTGGCTCAGTGGAGCGCTTTTCCTGAGGTTGTTTTGAATAAAACCGACGTTCAGATGATTTCAGCCAAACACTGGACAACCGATTTTACGCCTGCTCAGTTTGAAAAGGTAACCGGAATGAAAGAATTCCCTGAATTCCTGAAAAAAGACGTTGCCGATGGAAATCTTAAAGTGTATGCCAACGGTGAGATGCAATACAAACTGAAAAACAAAGTGTTTAAAGTTGTCGCTTTGTGGGACTTTGAAGCTCCCGAAGGTGCAGGTGATTCACATTATTGCCTCATGCGCGGAAAGCTGTGTAATGTGATCATCAAGCAAACAAAAGATGAGAAGTATAAACCAACGGTTTACATTGAGGCAACCGGAGCAACCGATTTGGCTGCCTTTGAAGCCAGCCTGAAAAAGGCGGTTGAAGAAACCATTTCAGCTAAATATGCAGGCCTGAAATTGACAAAGCTGGCAGACAAACGCTGGGTTGTAGAAATACCGGCACAGTACAGTGTTGGTCACGAAGCCCATTTTGGCCAGGTAACCGAAAAATACCTGCAATACCTGAAAGATGGCAAGTTACCCGAATGGGAAGTACCAAACATGTTGGTGAAATATTACATCACAACCGAGGCATTGAAATTGTCGAAATAAGGACAAGTCAAAAGGTAAAAGTCAAAAGTATAAAGAAGGTTCATTTTGAACCGGAAGAGGTCAGTGTTTCATGAGAGTGAATCCCTGACCTTTTTATTTTCTCCGTAGGAGATTTATGTCAATAGAATCTATCTCAAAGTGTCAATCAGTTTCCCGTAGGGAATCAATTGCCTCTTATTGATGTCCTGACGGACAAAAAGCTTTCTGGTATATGTTTTCTATTGTCTTTGATGTCCTAGCGGACAATGCAAGTCAAGTGGAAAAGCTGTAACTTTAGGTATTCTAAAATGATTACCATGAAAGCCATTTTAAACCGTATAAAACTCATTCAGGGCGACATTACCAAACTGGAAGTGGATGCCATTGTGAATGCTGCCAACTCGTCGCTTATGGGTGGCGGTGGAGTGGATGGTGCTATTCATCGTGCTGGCGGTCCACAAATTTTGGCCGAATGCCGCGAAATCGTTGCCTGCAGGGGACGATGCGCTACGGGTGATGCAGTAATCACATCAGGAGGAAATCTTCCGGCGAAATTTGTGATACATACGGTTGGTCCAATTTGGCGCGGTGGACACAACAACGAGCCGCAGCTTTTGCAAAATGCCTATCTGAATTCGTTGAAACTAGCCGCTGAAAATGGAGTTCAAACTATTGCTTTCCCGAATATCAGCACCGGAGTTTATGGCTACCCAAAGGAAGGGGCCGCCCGGATTGCGGTTGATGCGGTAACCGGATTTCTGGCTGGCAATCAACTTCCGAAGCAGGTGTATTTTGTGTGTTTCGATGACGAAAACTACGAATTGTACAAACAATTGGTCTGATTAGAAAATCCTGCCGGACTAAAATTCTGCCCAAACGTCGATAAAAACTGCCCAAACGTCTATTGCATTTTATAAGGTTGTAAAGCCAGCTTAGTTTTGGCTTAAAATAGTAATAAGCAATAGAACGATGAAAACAATTCGAAAAAGTTTACTGATTTCCGGGTTCCTGATCCTCGCTTCAGGATTCATGGTAAATGCACAGAACAAGATCTGGACTTTGGAAGAATGTATCAACTATGCATTGAGTAAAAATATTCAGGTGCAGAAAACCATTTTGACCAATAGCCGGAACCAGCTGAATGCCGATCAGGCGCAGGCCAACCGATTGCCATCATTAAATGCATCGGCCAGCGAGAACTTCAACTGGTCGAAAGCATTCGATTACAACACCGGTTTGTACGGTAACAGTAAGGGAGCCAATAGCACAAACTTCTCGATGAACTCGAATGTTTCGCTGTTTAATGGCTCGAAACTGAGTAACAAAATCAAGCAGGCAGAAATCGACCTGGAGAGTGGCCGATACAATTCGGAGGCTGTAAAAGAATCGATAGGCCTGAGTATTCTGAACGCTTATCTGCAGCTGTTGTACGATTACGAAAATGTAAGCAATGCCGAAAAGCAAATTGTTTCGACCACCGAACAGTTGAATCTGGCTAAAGAGCGAATGGATCTGGGAGTAATTTCCATGTCGGATTATTTGCAGATTAAGTCGCAGCTGGCAACTGAAAAGTCAACCTTGGCATCGGCAAAAAGCCAGCTGGCCATGGGCAAGGTTAACCTGATGCAGCTGATGGAATTGCCGGTTGACGGTACTTTCGAAATCAGTTCGCCAAACCTCGAAAGTTTGCTGGTTGATTCGTCTCAGCCCAATGCCCAGGAAATTTATAATCAGGCTCTGGGAATTAAGCCACAGATTAAAAATGCCGAGTTAAATAAAGAAAGCGCCAAGCTGGGTGTTGAGATTGCAAAAGCCGATGGTCTTCCAAGTTTATCGATGAATGCCGGTTTGTCAACCTCATATTCAAGCTTGTCTAAAGATGTCGCTTTCTCTACCCAGGTAAAAGAAAAAATGAGTCCGGCCGTTGGATTCTCCCTTTCTATACCGATTTTTCAGAAGAGACAAATACGCACAAACATCGCTTCGGCTGACCTTTCGGTTTCTGATGCCGAACTCACAGAAATCAATACCCGCAACGAACTTCGCAAAAGCATTGAGCAGGCCTGTGCCGATGTCGTTTCGGCTCAAAGCCAGTATGCCGCAAGCATGGAACAGAATCAATCGGCAAAAGAATCGTTTGATGTGGCTACCGAAAAATATGTGCAAAGTTTGATCAACTCTGTTGACTACCTGATTCAAAAGACCAATTTGATTACTTCAGAAAGTAAACTGCTGCAATCCAAATTCAATCTGATTTTCAGCTATAAAGTGGTCGATTTCTACAAAGGAATTCCATTGGCACTATAATTTTTCAGAAAAATAAATCAATAAAAAATATAACCATGAAAAAGAAGTTAATATACATCGGATCGGCAGTTATTGTGCTTGTCGCTGGTTTTCTGGTTTACAAATCGCTGAGTAAACCCAAAGCATCGGTTTCAATTGAGACTGCCAAGATTGAAAGAGGAACGATCAGCAACACTGTTACAGCAACCGGAACGTTGGAGGCCATAAAAACAGTTGCCGTAGGAACACAGGTTTCGGGGGTAATTGAAAAGATATTTGCTGATTTCAACTCACAGGTAAAAAAAGGCCAGCTTTTGGCTCAGTTAGACGAAACGCCGCTGATCGCACAGCTTGAACAAACGAAAGCATCGGTCGATCAGGCCGAAGCCCAGGTTAAATACCAGAAGGCTACTTACGAGCGATACAAAGCATTGCTTGCAAAAAAACTGATTGCACAGGCCGATTTTGATCAGGCTGAGTTTAACTACAACAATGCCCTTGGATCGTTGAGCAATGCCAAATCGATGTACGACAAGAACAAAATTAACCTGTCGTATGCACGCATTTACTCGCCAATTGATGGTATTATACTCAACCGCGCAGTTGACGAAGGCCAAACAGTAGCAGCCAGCTTCAATACCCCAACACTTTTCACCATTGCCAACGACCTGACACAAATGCGTGTGGAAGCCAAGGTTGACGAAGCCGACATAGGCCAGCTGGTTAACGGACAACGTGTAGAATTTACGGTTGACGCTTTCCCGGGTAGAAAATTTTCGGGTGAAGTAACAGAAATAAGGCTTCAGCCAACAACAACCAATAATGTAGTTACCTACACTGTTGTAATTGGTGCCCCTAATCCTGAAAACATCCTGAAACCAGGTATGACAGCTAACGCAACATTCTTTGTTACCGAGAAAAAAGATATTCTTTTGGTTCCGGGGAAAGCCGTTCGTTTTAATCCTGATCCTGCAACATTGGCCGCCTATATGCCTCCAATGGGAGGTGGTGACGGAGCACAGGCTTCACCACCGGCAATGCCACAGATGGGAGAGGGTGCAATGCAAGTAAAAAAAGGTGGTAACGATTCAATTCAGACGGTATGGGTGAAAGGCGCCAATGGAATTCACCCGCAACATATTACTGTTGGTGTTACCGACGAAATTAATTTTGAAATTGTAAAAGGATTAAAAGAAGGCGATGAAGTTGTTACTTCAATGACTTCAGGAACAGGAACAGTCGCAAGTAAAGCTAAAGCATCAGGCAGTCTGTTTTCGCCTCCACGTCCTGGCGCCAACCGAAACTCAGCAACAACAAACAATCAGCAGGGGCCTCCAAGATAATCGGGGGACCAACCTGTCCGGTTTAAAAGGTCAGTTATCAATTCTCCTGAATTGAAATATGGAAATTACTGTTAATGAATAAACAGGAAATACAGAACAGATGAAAAAGACAATTATAGAGGTTAAGAACCTGAAAAAAGATTTCTACGTTGGAGATATTACGGTTCATGCCTTAAGAGGAATTAACCTGGAAATTAAGGAAGGCGAATTTGTGGCCATTATGGGTACCAGTGGTTCAGGAAAATCGACCATGCTGAACGTTTTGGGATGCCTTGACAAACCCACCTCAGGAAACTATCTTCTGGATGGAATAAGTATGGGCGAACTTTCAAGAAACGAACTGGCCGGATTACGGAATCTTAAGTTGGGTTTTGTATTCCAATCATATAACCTTCTGGCACGAACTTCTGCCCTTGAAAACGTTGAACTTCCCTTGTTCTACAATTCAGCGGTAAAACCGAAAGAGCGAAAGGAAAGGGCTATTGCAGCGCTGGAAGCAGTCGGCCTAGCCGATCGTATGCATCACATGCCAAACCAGATGTCGGGCGGACAACAGCAACGCGTGGCCATAGCCCGGTCGCTGGTGAACGACCCCGTTGTGATCCTGGCCGACGAAGCCACCGGAAACCTCGACACCCGAACTTCTTACGAAATTATGGCATTGCTTCAGGATTTAAATTCGAAGGGCAAAACCATTGTATTTGTAACCCACGAACCCGACATTGCCAAATTTATGACCCGCGAGGTTGTTTTCCGCGATGGACACATTATTCGCGAAGGTTTGATAACTGAGAGGCATAACGCAGCCGAATTATTAAAAGCTCTTCCGGAGGAAGACCTGGTTTAACCGAATAAAATGTAAAGTCATGAACTACACGAATACAGTAAAAATATCGGTGAATGCATTGAAGCGAAATAAATTCAGGGCATTCTTAACCATGCTTGGAATCATTATCGGGGTGGCGTCGGTTATCGTTATGCTTGCCATTGGCCAGTCGTCAAAACAAAGTATCCGCGACCAGATGGGGAGTATGGGAACTAACCTGATTATGGTGATGCCTGCTTCGCAACAGCGTGGTGGTGTTATGATGGGAAATACAAGCGCACAAAACATGACCATGAACGATATAGCAGCTATCGAGAAAGAATGCCCGGCAATTTCAGCAGTTTCTCCTGAAGTTCGTTCGAGCGGACAGGCTGTAGTTGGTAACTCGAACTGGCCTACTTCGGTTTACGGGGTGAACGACCAATATTTCTCTATTCGTAAATATACCATCAAAACAGGACGTAGTTTTTCGGACCGAGAAATTCAAACCTATGCCAAAGTATGTTTGGTAGGGCAAACCATTATCGAGAAACTGTTTACGGGGAATGCAGATCCAATTGGTCAAACAATCCGGTTTAAGGGAATTCCGCTGATGATTATTGGCGTTTTGACCGAAAAAGGGGAGAACGGAATGGGCCAGGATCAGGATGACTTGATTATTGCGCCATATACAACTGTTCAAAAACGTATCCTGGCAATCACCTATATCCAGAGTATTTATAGTTCGGCCGTAAGCGAGGAAAAGAACAGCGAGGCTATCAGTCAGGTTACAGCATCACTTCGCAAAAACCATAAGTTGAAAGACGGAGAAATTGATGATTTCCAGGTAAGGTCGCAGGCCGAAATGGTACAAACCTTCTCTTCAGTTATGGACGTGTTGACTTTGTTGTTAGGTGCAATTGCCGGAATTTCGCTGGTGGTAGGTGGTATCGGTATCATGAATATCATGTTTGTATCGGTTACCGAACGAACCCGTGAAATTGGGTTACGCTTATCGGTGGGGGGCCGGGCTCATGATATTATGATGCAGTTTCTTATAGAGGCGGTTCTGCTAAGTATTTTCGGCGGAGTAGTCGGAATTACATTCGGAATATCTTTGACCTATCTGGTAACAACATTAATGAACATGTCGTTTGTGGTTATGCCAACGGCAGTCGGTATGTCGTTTCTGGTTTGTTCGGCTATCGGGATTTTCTTCGGATGGTATCCAGCCCGAAAAGCTTCCAATCTGAACCCAATTGATGCATTGCGATACGAGTAATACCAATTTACGATTTTGCTATTTACTAGTTACGATTCAAAAAAGAACCACAATTAGTAAATAGTAAATCGTGAAATGGTAATTTGTAATTGGTATATTATCTTTGGAAAAAAGACATAAAAAATGGGCAAATCAATTTCAATCCATGATAAGTGGATAAAGATTAGTCTTCATGGCATTGTTTGGATTATTGTAGCCTTTTTCGGGTATTACATGCATTACACGTTTGGTGGCGGTAACATGCTGCGCCTCTACGAATTTTACGTGAATGCATTGTTGGGAGCATTTATTTTCTACTTAGGCTACCTTTGGTTGGTCCCACGTTATTTTATCCAGAACCGACAAATTATCTATGCTGTAATTCTTTTCGCATTCATCGTTTTAACCTATTATATAAGGGACTATATCCGTGAAACTTTTTTGACCGACCCGGTTGCCGAAGCCCGTTTTCATGAGGCGATGAAAATACTGACAGGGAAGGACGACGGTCCAAGAAATCCGAACGCTTTTGGGTTTTTTAGCCATTTGATTACTTCCATTTTACTTTCAGGCTTTGCCATCGGTTTTGGTCTTTCCGAAAAACTTAAACAGAACGAGAAAAGACAAAAGGAACTTGAAAAGGAAAAGCTGAATTCGGAGCTTGCCTTTCTGAAAAACCAGGTGAGTCCGCACTTCTTTTTTAATACGCTGAACAACATTTATTCGCTTATCGGTATCGATGCGTCAACCGCCCAGGAATCGGTGCTGAAACTGTCGAAACTGATGCGCTACCTGCTGTATGAATCGGAACATGGAGAAACGCTGATGAGTCACGAAATCGACTTCATGAATAATTACATCGACCTGATGAGGTTGAGATTAAGCCCGAAAGTTGAATTGGAGATCGATTTTCCTGAAGGTTTCTCCGATTTCTCGGTGCCTCCGTTGTTGTTTGTGTCTTTTGTCGAAAACGCGTTTAAACATGGCGTCAGTCATCGCGAGCGTTCGTTCATTCATCTCCGGATGCAAATTAATAACGGGCAAATTACCTTTGTTGCCGAAAACAGTATGGGGAAAAGTAGCCAGCCAGGCGATCTGCAGCACTCCGGAATTGGGCTCGAAAACGTGCGGAAGCGGCTCAACCTGTTGTTTCCTGAAAGGCATAAGCTCACCATCGATAATACCGATGCTGTTTTTCGTGTCGAACTCGTTATTCAGCAAACAAAATAAGAATCCGTTCTTTTATTTAAAAATGATTGGCGAATGGCTAGCCTTGGCCGGTGAGCCGAAAAACAAGTGAAGTCGGCGTTAAAAAATCTTTTCTGTTTGACCCCGGGAATCCGGGGGAGTTTAAAAGATTTTAGCCGTCAAGCGTAAGTTTTTCGTGCGAAGCGGACTCAGCCTTGACCTTTTTTGATTCCTTTTTTGTGTCAAGACAAAAAAGGAATTAGGGTTTGGGGCAAAGCCCCAGCTTTAATTATTTGGGCATTTTATCGGACATTTATAAAAAGTGCGAAAGTATGAAACTCAGAACCATTGCCATTGACGACGAACCTCTGGCCCTCCGGCTGGTAGGCGATTACATCAGTAAAACACCGTTTCTGGAGTTGACCGGATCGTTCGATAATCCGCTCGATGCCATCGAATTCCTTTCGTCGCAGCCGGTCGATCTGGTGTTTGTCGATATTCAGATGCCCGACCTGACGGGAATCGAATTTGTCCGTAGCCTCGAAAACGCGCCAAAGGTTATTTTCACCACGGCCTACGAAAAATATGCGCTCGAAGGATTTAAACTCAATGCCATCGACTATTTGTTGAAACCATTCAGCTACGAAGAATTCCTGAAAGCTGCCGGTAAAGCACGTAAACAGCTCGAACTGGAGTCAAGTTCGCAGCTCTCGATTGAGGCAAACAACCAGTTCCTGTTTCTGAAATCGGAATATAAAATACGGCGCATCAATTTCAACGACATTCTATACATCGAAGGGCTGAAAGATTACATCAAGGTTTATACCACCAGCGAAGACAAGCCGGTTTTGTCGCTTAACTCGATCAAATCGCTCGAGCAAAAACTGCCCGAAGACCGCTTTATGCGCGTTCACCGGTCATTTGTCGTTAACCTCGACCGTATCGAAACCATTGAGCGCAGCCGCATCATTTTCGGTAAAACTTATATCCCCATCAGCGATCAGTATAAAGACAAGTTCCAGGAATTTCTGGATAAGAATTTCCTTTAGAATCTCAAATAATGTTACAATAATGAGATTATATTCCTTTTTGGTTACCCCTAAATCCCCTAAAGGGGACTTACTTCATTAATGACTTGTTGCGATATTGCAGCTTAAGCCCCTTTAGGGGTTTGGGGTGAAAAGATGCGACAATAAATATTTTATTGAACTTATTTCTTCCCCGGAGTAAACTTCACCACTTCATTTTGGATTGGCGGAACAGTTTTCAGGTAAGCAAAAATTGCTTTCAGATCTTCATCTGTCATCTTTCCGAACATAGTCCAGGGCATAATGGTATTGAAATCGCCCGGATTAAGCTGGGTATTTAATGTGGCCGAATCAGAATGTGCCTTGAACAGACTCACAAAAGTTTCGTCGTCCCATCCGCCAATGCCGGTTTCTTCGTCCGACGAGATATTGGCCGAGCGCACGATCGATCCATCGGGGAACGGAAACTCACGGCCTCCGCCATATTCGGTACCGGCAACCAGGCTCCCCTTCTCAAATTTGGTGTGACAATCGAGGCAGGCCGCAGCATTGGTGAGGTACCTGCCGTAATTTACCACATCGGTTTTGGGCGGCAGTTTGGTAAATTTAGGCTCATGCGGTAGGGTGTTGATGATAAAATTCATTGGGAAGTCTGATTTCGATTCGGGTACATTGCTGGCAATGGGTTTCAGGGTTCTGATGTAGGCAATGATCGACTTGATGTCTTCCTCGTCCATTTGTCCGTAATAATGAAACGGCATGACCGGGAACAGCGCTTTCCCTTCCTTGCTTACGCCGGTAGTAATGGTGCGGAACAGCTCGCCGTCGGTGTATCGGCTGATTCCTTCAGGAGTGATGTTCTTGGCGTAGTACACTCCCGGGAAACCAAATTTCTGATCGAAAATATCGCCTCCCTTTCCGAAAGTTCCCGGAGTGGGCGGCCCTGAAAACCTCGACCAGTCGCGTGTTGAGTGACAATCGATACATACCGAAACGTGATTGGCGAGATATTCTCCCCGGGCAATGCGCTCGGGTGTTAATTCCACCTTCAGAACAGGTGCTGCCGAAACGTTGGGCAAAGCAAATTTAAGGTACCCCAACGTAGCCCCAACAACTACAACTACAATTGCAACGATCCAGATCAAAACTTTGACTAATTTTTTCATCCCTTTAGATTTTGAAGTTTGTGATTAATAAGTTAGTATGTAATTCAACGTAAATCAAACCTCGTTATGCCGCAAGGGTATGGCTTTGATCAGGGGGAGCAAAAAGTTAAAGGTTAGGGTGTTGGAGGTGAAACACATTTCTCTGGAAATATGTTCACACCAAATGGTTGCCTGGTGAGTTTTCGTTCAGCGATCAGGTGTACAAAAAGTCGTCGCGCTGAAGTTCGGCCTCCAGCCGGTCGAAGTTTTCTTCGTTTTTTTCCTGAACAAAAGATCGGAGGGCATTGCATTGTTCTGCCGATTTAAAAATCATCCGGAAAGTAAGCCGTGTTTTGGTTTCCTGAAGCTCGTCAAACGTGGCCACAATCTGGAATTGCGGTTGCGAAAGGTGGTCGAATACGATTAGTTCAGGTTGGTCGATGCGCACAAAAACACTCTCGTTCGGATAATTGGTTCCGTCGGGGCCATGCATCGTAAAACGCCACATTCCTCCGGGGCGCAAATCAAATTCGTGAAAAGTGTTGGTAAAACCATTCGGTCCCCACCAGTTTTTCAGGCGATCGGGGTTGGTCCATGCTTCGAAGAGCAGCTCACGGCGGTGCTCAAAAATGCGTGTTGTAACAACTAAGCACTCAGGCGATGCGGTAGTAACTTGTTCAATTGTTCCCATTTTATTTCCGGCATTAATTGTTTCTGAATATTGTTTCTCAACAAAGAAATGCAATTAATGTTTCGAAACTTTGGGTCCGCACGCTCCCGCACGATTACATCGTGTGGTTTATTTAACTTCTTTACCACGCGATGCAATCGTGCGGCAGCATAGGGTGTTTTTCAGTGCCATTTATAAACTGTATTTTTTAGTGGATCAATATTTTTAAACTCATTAAAATCTTTTCTTTTATTGTCTGTCCACCAGTAATAATAGGCTTTTGAGGCAATTTCATGTGTCTCAGAAGTGTCCAAAAACAACTCACTATAATCACTTTTCTCTAATAATGGATTTTGGGATGGAAATCGTCCAATTAAATATTTACTGTTTATTGCAACTGCTCTAATTGATTCAATTGTCCATAAAACATACAGCCCTAACGTGCAATCTCGCTGATAAAATGATGAAATTCCATTGCGAGGGAAATTCGTTATTTTTTGAGTCTCGTTTCTGTATGCGAGTAATGCTGGTATGTCCAGATAGGTAAATGCAGGAAGATCAGCAGAGTCATACTTACCTGATTTTAATAGCTCAATATATTGGTCTACATTGACGTTTTTAATTTCCTCGTCATTGTCCTTATGACAACTGGTCGAAATTATTAAAGAAATAAGAACGATTATGAGTTTTACAGTTTTCATAGTTAGATCATTTTGGTTTTTATCTCTTTTAAAGATCGTCAAATTGGCAATCTGGTTGCGTCGTCATCAAGCTCCCGCACGATTACATCGTGTGGTTTATTTAACTTCTTTACCACGCGATGCAATCGCGCGGCAGCATGGGGAGTTTTATTTTGGTCTTTAAGTTGTTCTTTTTTAATTTTTTAGATTAAGATTTATTGCATAAATAATTGTAAAGACAAATGGAATTGCAGAAGTCAACCCAACTAAAAGAAGTGTATTAATTGGATTAACAGGGTTTAAATAAAAACGATAGGTTGTAGCAAAAACATAAATTACCAGACTGCTTAATGCGTAATTTCGAATAGAATACATTCCTGGATTAACTTTAGATTTGTTTTTTGAAAGAACAACAATTAAAACAATTGTGGAGGCAATCCAAATTGTGCTGGCACTAAATAGTACTACTTTTTGCCAGACTGATTCAATCAAGTTCGAAAAAATTGTACTCCGTAAAATTACTTCCATAATAAGTATAATTAAAATGGAAATTTGTAAAACTTTTAATTTATAGTGCCTGAAATAGTTAAAGAATTCCAGTAATAAATATCCAAGAAAGATTAAATAAATAATATTTTGGACTAGCTGGTTAGAGGTGATGATTTTATCAAGTGAATCAATATATAATAGTAATCTTGTTATTAGAACATGCAGAATCAAAAAAGAAGAGCATAAAATAATGATGAGTCTTTTTGTTTTCGTTATTGTGTATTCCATTTAATTATTTAGTAAAGTTTATATCAATCTGAATTCGTTTAAACTTGCCGTTAACTAATATATAAGTCTGATAAAATCAGACTTAGCCCACGCTTCCGCACGATTACATTGTGTGGTTTATTTAACTTCTTTACCACGCGATGCAATCGTGCGGTAGCAAGGGTATTATTCGCAGTTTGCTATTTCAAGGTACTTCTTTAATTGTTTTTCTTTAATCTTTTGATTATAAGTGATCAATTTCGAATCCATAAGTCTAAAAGATATAGTTGGAACAACATAACCAACTATACAGCCCGTACTCGTGTCTGCAAGATAATGCATGCTAACAGTTCCTTTGCCGCCTTTTGTGCTAACGATCTGTACAATAACGTAATCACTATCCTGGTCTATAATTGCCCTATCTATTTCGTCGATGGTTACAATTCTGAATTTATATGGATATATATTCTTTATTTTCTCTTCATCAAGTTCCTTATCCAAGTCATCATTACATAACAATAGTGTTTTATTTTTTAATATATTACCATTACACTCCTTTAAAATAAGTCCAAAACGCAAATTGTCATCCTCAATTAGTCGGTTAAATATATAATCAATTTGTTTGACTCCATAAACCGCATCAGATAGGGAAACATATAAGTTAGGAAGATTTATAGCATATATAGTTGAGGGCATATCAATATTTAAACACATTATCTCATTTGCTGCAACTGTATAACGCGTTCCGGAATTATACCTTAAATCTGGAGGAAACTGCGATGAGGTATGGTAATTGGATGAGGCTTGAGACCAACCTGCACCAGCAGTATGATGTGCATAGTCTGTATATTTCGAAAAACTTAGTAGAGCATATTCTTTTGGTTTATTTTTCAGTAATTTTTTTGCTTCTGAAAGAGGTAGAAACTTAACCGCTGGGTTAAATTTCCAATATTTCTCAACAGCAGTTTTTAACGCATAATTATTTCCCTGAATCTGGGTTTTATAATATTCTAATTTGCTGCCCTTTAGTTGTTTAATTTTCTTGGGATTTATTTCTTCCAATCCGACAATTAGTGTTCGTTTTTGGAATTCTTTTGCTTCTTTACTGGATGTATTTTGAGCAGACGTATTACAACAAATCAATAGAAAGATTAAAAATGTGAATAAAGATGATTGCATAATTTCAAAGTTTTTAGATGTAGTTTGATGATATTTATGTTATTATGTGATCTTCGGCCCCCTTGTTGGCGCAGGTTTATAATCGGTGCCTTATGGAATATTCATATGTAGAGACGCCCAATTTGGGCGTCTCTATCAACCAAATTAGGCCCTATACCTTGGCCAGTTTTACATCCACCGTTGTAAGTTCTCCTTCGTTCACGAAAATGGTCAGTGTTTGTTCTGTATAACCCACTTTTTGCAGGGTAACTCGGTATGTTCCTGCCGGCAGCGAACTCACCTGGAATCCGCCTTTATCGGCTGTCTTCTTTACCAGCGAAGCGTCGCCTGCTGCATAGGTTTTCATCGCATCGCCATCGGGCCAGAACGAAATTGTTACCCCCGGCACAGGTGCTCCGGTCAGCGCTTCGGTAACAAATCCCTTTACCGCCAGTTTGGTGTTGCCGGTTTCAATAATTTTTCGGGCCAGTTTATATCCTGCGTAAAAATTGGGCTGGGTCAGGCGCACAATTTCAACTGCCGCATCCATGTTTGCCAGCGCCTCGTCGCCTGCCACAAACAATTCGGCCAGTTGTTTAGTGGCTTGTTCCTGGCTTATTTTTTCAACACGAGGAGAGGCCAGCGCCTGCCTGTAATCGGCAATGGCTTGCTGCAGGGCCGACTGGCTTTCGGCAGTTACCAGGTAAGCAGCCAGTGCGGTTAGATTAGCCTGCGCACGGTCGTAAATAAGCTTGGCCGTATCGGGCAAAATCGTGTCGGGTAAATGCCTTAAATCCGATTCGGTGAAACTAATTTCTTTCAGTAACTTCTGGTTTTTGGTCAGTTTGGCAAAAGCAATCAGTTTGCGGGCTGTATCGGCACCAAGCACAACCAGGTTTTCTCTTAAAACGTTTTTGTCTTTGGTTGTTCCGCTGGTGTTGGCAGCCTGAATTTCTATAATTACGTAAATCCGGTCGCGGATAGTTTTCAGGTTGGTAAGGTTTGTACTGAAGTTGGGTAAGGGTGAGGTGATGTCGGTGTTTTGATCACAGAAATCAATAATAGCAAGGTACATGCTGAAACGGTTCTCTTGTTTTTTGTTCATGATGGGGTCAAAATTTAGTTTCAAATTAGCGTATAATACAAATTATGAAAGAAAGTTAGAACAATAAAACATAAAAGTCAAGTCTGTATACTGTTATTTTTCAACAATATCCGTCAGTTTTTCTTGCTGACTCTGCAATCTCAACCCGTAATCTCACCAGCCGTATGCCTGTGTTTGACTGTCGTCGGGCATATATCGCTTGTCGTTTGGCATATATCACCTGTCGTCCATCATATATCACCCATCGTCTGCCAAATATTGCTCGTCGTCGGGCATATATCGTCTGTCGTCTGGCAGATATTGCTTGTCGTTTATTAAATATCACTCGTCGTCTGTCATATATCACTTGTTGTCGGTCATATATTGCCTGTAGTCTGTCATATATTGCCTGTAGTCTGTCAAATATGACTTGTCGTCGGGCACTTTGATGGGGCGGATTTACAATTCATGCCATTGGGGTCGATCATCGTAGCGGGTGCGCTGGCCGTCAAAACGCCCGGCTGAGGGTTCGTTTTGACAAGATTTTTGCTTCCTTTTCATCGAATGGAAAAGGAAGAGCCTGTCCGGCTTGAGGACAGAAAAACCGGAGTTTAGCTATAAATATTTGTCATCTTATTTAGTAACGGATTATAATAAGTCCGCATCAGCCGGAGAGAGAGACTAGACTAGGCAGGCGAGCCGTCAAGCGTAGGTTTTTCGTGCGAAGCGGGCTAAGCCTTGACTTTTTTTGATTACTTTTTTGTGTTAAGACAAAAAAGTAATTGGGGTTTTGGGGCAAAGCCCCAATTTGTATGAGCAATTAGCTAAATAAACGGATATTCAAAATTCCTGTTCTTCCAGCACACAAAAAAAGAGCGATCCTTTTGGGACCGCTCTTTCTGAGATATAATCAGTATGCGATTATTTTACGATTTCTTTGAATTTAGCTTCGTCGAAGTATTTTGCAAACTCCATATCGGTAGCAGCAGTTTTCTTCAATTCAGGTTTCAATTCAACAGCTTTTTTCAGGCTTTCGTACATCAGGTTTTCTTTAGCTGTGCGTGCGCCAACTACTGCCTTGAAGTATTCTTTCCAGTAGCAACCTTGCCATGTGCAGTTTTCCAGCGATTTCAAAGCACCGTTGTTGTCGCCAGCCAAAATTTTAGCTAAACCAGTGTTTGGTGAGTCAGAATCGTTGAAGTATTTAACAGCTTTAGCGTAGTCGCCTTTAATGATGCTCAAAATACCAAGGTTGTTGTTAACAGCTTCGCCAGCTCCTGAAGCAGCGCCGAAGTATGTTTCAGCTTTTGCCAGGTTACCTTCTTTCAGTTCGCAAACACCTAAGTTATTTTTAATGATAGGCTCATTGTTGTTCATCTTTTCAGCTTTTTCGAACAATGGTTTTGCATCGGCATATTTCATTTGTTTAGCCAATACCATACCAGCATTGTTTGGTCCTCTCCAGTCGTTCGGATATACTTTCATGAACGAGTTGTAGATAGCCAGCTGTTTGTTCAGATCTTTGGTTAAAGTAGCAGCGTAAAGCAATTCAGCAGGATTCAGTTTCGATGGATCAGAATCGGCCAAAGCAGCAATTTCTTCATCGGTTTTACCAATCAAATCGATGCTGGTAGTGAATTTCGAACGACGCAACTGTGGCATAATCTGGTTGGCAACTTCAACAAATGCTCCTGAAAGGTTTTTGATTTCGCGTTCGCGAACTTCAGGATCGGTGTACATCGACAATACGCGCAGGATTAATTCTTTATCCTGAATGTTCGATTTACCCATCATTTCTTTGAAACCGTCCCAGTCTTCAGGAGTGAATTTGGTTTTGAATTCAGCTTCAACTTCTGATTTCTTCAATTCTTTGGTTAAGAATTTTGAAGAAGCATCCTGACGTTTTTCGGCCAGTTTGGTGTTGTAGTCTAAAGTACCGTCTGGTGAAGCATAAGAAGAAATCTCCATGCTTTTCAGTTTTTTGCGTGGGTCTTTAGCTGCAGCAGCGTTGTATTCGTTCAAACGGGCGATTTCTTCCTTGGTCAATTCTTCCTTGCGAATGTCAGCTTTGTTGATCAGATATTTGATGTCAGCTGTGTATTCGTCAGGAACAATGCGTTGGAATACATCGATGTTTGGATCGTATTTTCCGGTTGTGTTTTTTTCTCTCTGAACACCCAGAATTGGTGTTGGATAGTTTACAACCAAAGTAGGAAGAGCAAGTACACCTTTAGCCAGGTGAATAGGAGCAAAGTCAACACTCTTCAATCCCTGCGAACCGGTAATTCTCAGTTCGAGGTCAGATAAACGCATAGCTTCGGCATAAGGAACTGCGTCTTTATACGAGAAGCTGCCGCCACCTTTCAAAGTGATCACTTTGTTGTTGGCTTTTACTTTTTCGCCCTGAACAGTTACTGGTTCAAAGGCTTTTTCTCCGCCTTCGTATTTCAGCACTGGTGTAGCAACCAAAGTTACTTTTTTAGCGAAATACTTAGCTGGGAATTTTCCGTCAATCGCAACATCTACCTTACCGGCATGTGTTTCCAGGACTTCAGGAGTAGTTTTAAAATTGATCAAGTTTGCGTTCTTTTTCATTTTCTGCAAACTCGCACAGCTGGACACAAGAACAGCTGCCAAGGACAAAAGGGCAAGTGGTTTTAAGTTAATTCTCATCATAGTGCGTATATTTAATTGATACTATAGCATTTGCTTAATGTGGCCCAAAATTAGCAATATTTTTTAGTGTCTCATAATAAAAAAACTCAAATACTGCTCTAAAATTAAAGCAGAATTCGGGTTGTTCCCTTATTGTAAGCCTTTTCGAATATTGCGCTAACGATTTTCTCGTAATCTTCGCTTTTTTTCACAAAATCCATACCATTCGTGTCGATTATCAAAATCGGGAAGTCGCTTTGCTGCCTGAAATAACTGAAATAACCCTGTGCAATCTTCTCGAGATACGCCTTGGTGATGTACGTTTCGTACGTCCGGCCGCGGATGGCAATGTTTTTCAAAAGCAGGTCGGTGTCTTTGTGCAGGTAAACGTACAAATCCGGTTTTGGCATCTTTTCGTAGATGATGGTGAAAAACTGGCGGTACAGGTTGTATTCGTCACTTTGCAGTGTATTTTGTGCAAATATCAGCGATTTCATAAAGTAGTAATCCGAAACAGTGAATGGGCTAAACAAGTCAAAATGACTTAATTCGCGGTTCAGCTGATTGTAGCGCTCTGCCAGAAATGCCATCTCGAGCGGAAAGGAATATTGATCCTGATTTTCATAGAATTTAGGAAGGAAAGGGTTATCGGCAAATTGTTCGAGTACCAGTTTCGCCTGGTGCTTTTCACTAATCATCTGGGCCAAAGTCGTCTTTCCCGACCCAATATTTCCTTCTATTACCAAATAATTTAAACTCATAATCAGGACATAAAAAAATCCCGGACGATGTTTTTCCGGGATTTTAAAAGTACAATATTTTGCGTCAAAAGAATAGGAAAAAGTCAGTAGTCATTCTGAAAAATGAGAACATTCTTATAAAAATGAGAATAAATCTCCGCAAATGCGATTCCTCTTTTGCTCTTCCGCTTCTTTAGTTCATGCCTAAATGATAAAATACAAACGACCATACATCGGTATATTCTTCAATCACTTTGGCCGTTGGTTTGCCTGCACCGTGTCCTGCTTTGGTATCGATACGTACCAACAGTGGCAGTTTGTTTTTTGTATTCAGTTCCTGCAAACGAGCCATGTATTTAAACGTGTGCGCCGGAACAACGCGATCGTCGTGATCGGCAGTTGTGGCCAAAACCGCCGGATAATTTCCGTCTTTTTTTACGGTATGGTAAGGCGAATAACCGAGCAGGTATTTAAACATTTCTTCGTTATCGGCGCTGGTGCCGTAGTCGCCGGCCCATGCCCAGCCAATGGTGAATTTGTGGAAACGAAGCATGTCCATTACGCCCACTGCAGGCAGAGCAACTTTAAACAGGTCGGGACGCTGATTGGTTACCGCTCCGATGAGCAAACCGCCGTTCGATCCGCCCTGAATGGCCAGTTTCTTGCTCGAAGTATATTTCTGGTTGATCAGGTATTCGGCAGCCGAAATAAAATCGTCGAATACGTTTTGTTTTTTCAGTTTTGTGCCAGACAAATGCCACTCTTCGCCATACTCCCCGCCACCGCGCAGGTTGGCCACTGCCAGCACTCCACCTTTTTCGATGAAGGCAATACGAGCAGCTGAGAACGAAGGAGTGAGGCTAATGTTGAAACCTCCGTATCCATAAAGAAGTGTAGGATTATTTCCGTTCAATTCAATGCCTTTTTTGTGCACAATGAACATTGGGATTTTGGTGCCGTCTTTGCTGGCATAGAACTCCTGTTTCACTTCAAAATCATCCGGATTAAACTTCACTTCAGGCCTGAAATGCAAAGTCGATTGTTTGGTTGTGAAATCGTATTTGTACACTTCTCCGGGTGTATTGAACGAAGTATAGCTGTAATAGGCAATATTCTCATCTTTCTTTCCTGAAAATGCAGAGACTGTACCAATTCCGGGCAGCTGAACTTCGTGGTCGAGCGTTCCGTCGTACGAATACACCTCGGTTTTGCTGTGGGCATCGGTCATGTAATTTGCAACCATTTTGCCAGCAACAAAACGTACCGATTCCAGAACGTCTTTCTTCTCCGGAATAACTTCCGTCCAGTTTGCTTCTTCGGGTTTGGCTGTGTTGATTTTGATCAGCCGGTATTTGGGCGCTTTGTAATTGGTCAATACATACAAGTCGTCGCCAATATTATCCACCGGGTTGAATTCAAATTCGTAGGTAGTCATCAGCGGAACAAATAAGCTGTTCTTTTTGCTGAGGTCTTTAAAGTCGAGTGCATTCCCATGCGTACCGATGCTTTTTGATATCAGCAGGAAGCGTTTGTCTTCAGTCATTCCGGCACCAAACATGTGTTTCGGATTCTCGGGGTCGTTCACAATCAACTGGTCGGCCGATTGATCGGTCCCGAGTTGGTGGAAATACACTTTCTGGTATTCGTTCGCTTTCGAAAGTTCACTTCCGGCTTCGGGCTTGTCGTACTCGCTGTAGAAGAATCCGTCTTTCAGCCAGCTGATTCCGGAGAATTTAACCCATTGAATATGATCGGGAAGCATTTCGCCTGTCTCGATGTTTTTAACGAAGATTTCGTTCCAGTCGGAGCCCGATTTGGCTACCTGGTAAATCAGGTATTTACCGTCGTTCGAAATTTCGATGTTATTCAGTGCTGCGGTTCCATCTTCTGATAAGGTGTTTGGATCAAGCAAAACCTCTGACGGAGCTGTTAAATCGTGCGCCATATATAGAACACTTTGATTCTGCAGCCCATTGTTTTTATAGAAAAAATATTTGCCAGCTTCTTTAAACGGTGTGCCGTATTTGGGGTAATCCCAAAGTTCGGTCAGTCGCGACTTTATTTGTTCCCGGTTGGGTAATTTAGTGAGGTACCCAAAGGTAAGCTCATTCTGTTTTTTAACCCATTCGGCTGTTTCTGTCGAATTGTCGTCCTCGAGCCAACGATAAGGGTCTTCCACCTCGGTGCCGAAATAAGTATCTTTTACATCTACTTTTTTAGTTGGCTGGTAGGGGAGCGGTTTTTCTGAGCAGGACATCATAAATGACAATGCTAAAATTGAAATAGTAATTCGTTTCATGTTAAAGAAATAGTTTGTAAGTATTTTCAGCGATCAGCAAAATTATTCATATCGGTATGTATCCAATGGGTTTTATTACATTTTTTGAGGTTTCGCTAAAATAAAAATGCCCGACATGCGGGCATTTTAAACTATTTCAGTAATGAAATTCTTCTTAGTTGCGGTCGCGGTTGTCGCGACGGTCACCCCCACGGTTATCACGATTGTCGCGGCGATCTCCGCCACCACGGTTGTCACGACGATCTCCACCTCCGCGGTTGTCGTCGCGGCGAGGGCGGTCATCGTTGCTGCGTTCAGGTCTTTCAACGTAGCCTTCAGGTTTTGGAAGCAATACGCGACGCGAAAGTTTCATTTTGCCATCGCGATCCATATCGAGCAGTTTTACTTCAACTTCCTGTCCTTCGGTCAATTCTTCTTCAACTGTTTTCAAACGGTTCCAGCTAATTTCTGAAATGTGGAGCAAGCCTTCTTTTCCCGGCATGATTTCGATGAAAGCACCAAAAGTGGTGATTGATTTTACTTTCCCTTTATAGATTTCTCCTTTTTCAGGAACAGCAACAATCATCTTAATGCGTTTTTTAGCAATTTCCAGACCTTCTTTGTTGACGCTAGCAATTTCAACATATCCCTGATCGTCTTTTTCTTCAATCGAGATCGTTGTTTTGGTTTCTTCCTGAAGTTTCTGGATGTTTTTACCGCCAGGACCAATGATCGGTCCAATGAATTCTTTAGGAACAATAACCACTTCAACGCGTGGTACGTTTGGTTTGTAATCTTCACGAGGTGCTGAAATCACTTTCATGATTTCACCCATGATGTGCTCACGACCTTGTTTGGCCTGGTTAAGCGCAGTGCTCAGAATTTCGTATGAAAGTCCGCCCACTTTAATGTCCATCTGGGTAGCTGTGATACCTTTTTCAGTTCCGGTTACCTTGAAGTCCATATCGCCAAGGTGGTCTTCGTCGCCAAGGATGTCAGAAAGAACAGCAAATTTATTGTTGGCTGGGTCGGTAATCAAACCCATTGCAATACCTGAGACGGGACGGCGCATTTTAACACCGGCATCGAGCATGCACATGGTTCCGGCACAAACAGTTGCCATTGACGACGAACCGTTTGATTCCAGAATGTCAGAAACAACCCTTACAACATAAGGGAAATCCTGAGGAATCATTCTTTTTAGCGCGCGGAAAGCCAGGTTTCCGTGACCGATTTCGCGACGGCCAAGTCCGCGTGGAACTTTAGCTTCGCCGGTAGAGAATGGCGGAAAGTTATAGTGTAACAGGAAGCGTTCGTTGCCCTGGAAAGTAACTCCGTCGATTTTCTTTTCGTCTTGTTTGGTTCCCAAGGTGATCGAAGAAAGCGACTGAGTTTCGCCACGGGTGAAAATTGCTGATCCGTGCGATCCGGGTAAGTAACCAACTTCGCCCCAGATTGGACGAATTTGTGTGGTTGTGCGGCCGTCGAGACGAACTCCTTCGTCGAGAATCATGCGGCGCATGGCTTCTTTTTCAACGTCGTGGTAATATTTCTTAATCAGCTTGATGTTTGTACCAAGATCAATTTCTGCATTTTCAGCGTTAGCTGCGGTATAGCTTTCAATGTATTCGGCAACAATAGTTTCGAAACCTTCGATTCGTTTATGTTTGTCGTTTACGTTTTGAGTGCAAAGGGCATAACATTTTGGATAAAGTTCTTCAAATACTTTTGCTTTCAGATCGGCGTCGTTTACTTCGTGGCAGTATGTACGTTTTACTTTTCCAACTTCAGCAGCAAGCTCTTCCTGTGCTTTACAGTGAACTTTAATGGCATCGTGAGCAACTTTAATGGCTTCGAGCATTTCTTCTTCCGAAACTTCATCCATCTCGCCTTCAACCATCATAATGTTGTCGTACGAAGCGCCTACCATAATGTCAAGGTCGGCATTGGTAAGTTGCGAGTAGGTTGGGTTTACAATGTATTTTCCGTCAATGCGGGCTACACGAACTTCAGAAATTGGCGTTACGAAAGGAACGTCAGAAACAGCGATAGCCGCAGAAGCAGCCAATCCGGCCAGTGAATCGGCCATAACTTCGGCGTCAGCCGAAATGAGGGTGATCATCATTACCGTTTCGGCATGATAGTCAGCCGGGAAAAGCGGACGTAAAGCGCGGTCAACCAAACGTGCAACAAGTACTTCTTCGTCGGAAGGACGAGCTTCGCGTTTCATAAACCCGCCGGGGAAACGTCCGGCAGCAGAAAATTTTTCTCTGTAGTCAACAGAAAGTGGCATGAAGTCCACATCGTCTTTAGCGTCTTTTGCTGAAACCACGGTGGCCAGCAACATGGTGTCACCCATTCTTACAACAACCGCACCGTCGGCCTGTTTTGCTAAACGGCCAGTTTCGATGGTAATAGTGCGGCCATCTCCAAGATCAATTGTTTTAATAATTGCTTGATTCATAATTTTTTCGATAAATAATAATTTTTGTGGTACGTTACAAATGGGTGTGGTGAGGATTTTTTATTCAGAAAAACGAGTTGTCTGAATGGTGCGCTTAAAGAAATGGTACCGACAGATTTTTAAACGCATATAAAAATAAGAAAAGGCAATAAATATATTGCCTTTTCAGTGATAAATTATCGACGTAAGTTAAGGTCTTTGACGATAGCGCGGTAACGGGCGATGTCGTTCTTCTTCAAATAGTCGAGCAGGCTTCTGCGTTTACCTACCAGAGTAGTCAATGCGCGCTGTGTGCTGAAGTCTTTTTTGTTTGCTTTCAAGTGCTCAGTCAGGTGGCTGATGCGGAATGAGAATAAAGCAATCTGAGCTTCAGGAGAACCTGTGTTTGTAGCTGATTTTCCGTATTTCTCGAAAATTTCAACTTTCTTTTCAGCTGATAAATACATGTTTTTAATATTAAAATTGTGATACAATGTTTAAACCGCAGCATCGCTATCAATAACAACAGCTTAAAATTAATTTGCTAAAAGCGTCGCAAAAGTAAACAAATATCTTTGAAATTCAAGATGCTATGATAATATTTTCTTTCGGGGCATTTGGTATTCTGGCTCTGTCTTAAAAGCAAAAGCCGCTTGTTAGTTCAACAGGCGGCTTTTGAGAATTTAAATACAAATGGATTAATTATCTTCTTCTTTTGGTATTTCGGTTAGTGCCGGTACATTTAATGCGTAACCGTCGTACCCAAAATTCTGATTGATTCTGCCCTTGGTATTGGTACTGATTGAAGCCTGTGGAATTGGCCAAAGTACGTGATAAGGACTCATTGTGTATTGCTGTCCATTGTTTGCCTTCACACCCTTGTTATAGAAATCGGTATATTCCATAACTCGGTCGTAGAAGAAGTTTTTAGTTCCGAAGCTGGCAACAGAATATGTATTGCCTCTGTATGATTTTCCGGTTTGAGCAAACAAGAATGCGATACGGTTCAATTCAGTTTTGCGTGGTTCTTCCCAATATAGCTCTCGGGCGCGTTCATCCAGAATAGTTCCAATGTCGAATTTTGCAATGTCGGTGTACGGAGCAGCTCCAGCGCGGGTACGAACAGCATTTACATCAGCCATGGCTTTGGCAACGTCACCTTTCCACCAATATGCTTCTGCACGTAACAGGTAAGTTTCGGCTAAACGGAATACATACCAGTCGTACGAACCCCCTTGAGGCTGGGTTCTTCTTGGGTCTGGAGAGTAAATTTTATAGTGTGGCCATCCAAACCAGTTGCGGATAGTGTCGGTAGTTAAAACTTTTCCCTTATCATCTTTGAGTTGCAATGGCTTGCCGTAATAAGTGCTTTTACCTACCAAATTAGGATGATTGTACACCAGATCTTCCATGTTCATCCAGTTGTATTTTTTGTGGCGGAGGTCATTTGCGTCGTCCCAAATCTTTTTGGTATGATAGGAAGTTCCACGTGCACGGCCGATTCCACGTCCAAAGGTATTAACCTGATCAATTTTCTGCCCGGCAAGGTCCGAAGTTCCCGGAGCAAAACCATCAGGAGTGTACAACATGTTTGAATTAGATACTCCCCAGAAAGGAACAGCATTACGCATAATTTGCAGGTCGAGGCGAGAGTCTACCAAATCTTCTCTTGAAAGAACCATAAACAGTACTTCTTTATTTGCGGCAAGCGCTTTGTTCGACCAGCAATGTAACCGTGAAATTATATCGCTGCGCACAACGCCCAGATTGGTCAGGTAGGCACCATCTTCCTTCGGAATATTTCCGAATGGCTGAGACATCAGGTTGTAAGCCCCACCATCGATAACTGCGGTAGCCGACGCGATCGCTTTATCGAAATCGCCCAATGCAAGATTGATCTTGGTGAGCAAATGTCCTGCAGCTCCTTTGGTAACGCGGCCACGGTCAACATTATCGAGACAATTTGCGGCTGCAAATTCCATGTCCTTTTGGATTTTGCGCAAAATAACTTCACGCTTGGTCGAATAAAAATCCAGTTTAGGCTCTTTAACTTCTTTCCCAATAAACGGAACATCGCCAAACTGATTGACCAATCTGTAATAGCGATAGGCCCGGTGGAAATAAGCTGATCCAAGAACAGCATTGCGTTCAGCCGGAGTTTTATAGGTAGCCTGATCGATGCGATCGATTACCACGTTGGCATATTTAATTCCCTTGTATTGTTCGAGCCAAAACCAACCAATTTTATTGAAGTCGCCATTGTTTAGCTGTGAAGTTGGTGTAATCTGAATATTCAGGTTTTGTGCCGGGCCCGGTTTGTCAGTGGTACCTTCAACGCATACTTCAGAAAAAACAAGCTCTGTGATAATTGGAGCAGCATCGCCATACCATTCGTAGCGCATGTTGCGCTCGCAGGCGGTTAAGGCAGCGTACATTCCTTTTGCATCCACCAATGAGTTTTCAGGAGCAAAGAAGGAGAGTGGCTTCGGTTCGAGATAACTGTCTTCACAGCCAATTGTTCCAATTAACAGCGAAACAACTAACAGGAGTCGGTAATGAAATTTTATATTTTTAGTTTTCATAGTATTCATTCTTGAAGTTTGATTAAAGTGTTAAGTTTACTCCTATAGTGTAATAACGTGGATTAGGACCGCTGTTTTCAGGATCCCAGAAGTTCCACTTTGGAGCCCACCAACCCACATTTCTGATTGTTGTGAATATTTTCAGATTTTGGATTTGTGCACGGCGAACAAGGTGAGTTGGCACGTTGTACGACAAAGAAATATTATCGAGACGAATGAATGACCGGTCTCTCCAAACATCGAATACTGCTCCACCCTCGGCTGAGTAAATACGAGCATAATCGTTGTATGGTGTTTCTGGTGTCCAGAATGGAATTTTATACGAGTTAACCCTTTCTGGGAAGCTGTCGCGGTTTTTGGCAGAGTTCATCGTTCCTTTATGTCCCCAGTAAGAATAAATCATAAACGAAGCTTCAAAATTTTTGAAGATGGTAAAGTCCTGACGCATGTTCCATCGGAAACGTGGTTCTTTATATCCCAGGAATTGTTTGTCAAGATTATTGATTTTACCGTCGTCGTTCACGTCTTCCAGATGAAAGTCACCTGGGAATTGACCGTATCTGGCAGCTTCTGCCTCTTGTCCGATTTGCCATACACCCAGGATTTTAGGTTGCCAAATAATGTCGATTGCTTTACCAATGAACCAGTTGTTCTGGTAATCATCAGGTTCTTTTTGACCAATCACATTCCCATTGGCGTCAGTTACATCAACTAAATCGCCATAAAGACTCTTAATTTTGTTTCTGTTGAAGGTGAAATTCAGGTTTATGCTCCATGCAAAATTTTCACGTTTCATGACTCTTGAATTCAAAACCATTTCAAAACCATGGTTGTTAACCTGTCCCAGATTAGTAGCAACATTGCTAAATCCTAGAATGTCTGGTAATTGACGATTTACGAGAACATCTTTGGTATTGGCTACATAGTAATCAATAGATCCATCAAACAAACCATTTTTGATTGAGTAATCGACGCCAAAGTTAAGAGACTGAGTCTGCTCCCATTTTAAGTTTGGATTAGCCATGCGGTTTACGTACAACTGTGTTCCTTCATAAACAGTTCCGGTAAGTGACTGATATGGATATTTACCGGTCGACATGTCTGACAGGCCATCATAGCGGCCAATAGCGCGGTTACCGTTGCTACCCCATGACAAGCGGAATTTGCCGTAAGTCAGGAAGTCGTTTTTTGCAAAACTTTCTTCAGAAAATACCCAGCCCAAGGCTGCTGATGGGAAATAGCCATAAGGATTGTTTTGACCGAATGCAGAGAATCCGTCGCGGCGCATAGTCAAAGTTATCATGTAACGATCTTTCAATGAGTAGAAAATACGACCCATCAATGCATTAGCGGTTTCATACTGGTCGTTGCTGGTAATCTGGTAAGTTGTGCCTGTACCAGCTTCCATCCGGTGAAATCCTAATGCATCGGTTGGCTGGAAGTTTTGAGCCGACATATAATTTTCCCAACTCTGGAGCTTTTCTGCATTGATAAGCGCCGTTACGTCAAATTTGTGAATGCCATTAATGGTTTTATTCCATTTAAACAAGTTGTCAATCTGCCAGCTGTAAACCTTATTTTGCAAACGTTTTGCCTGGCCTCCGAATAATGCCCAATCTTCGTGTTTAGCCGATTGATGGTTCATAAATTCGTACCATTCAAATCGTGGAGCAAAGTTCAGCTGATACGAAATATTGAATGGCAATTTAACTTGTGCATATAAGGTGGTATTCAGAGTGTTGTAGAAGCGTCTTCTCGATTGGAATGTCATGTCGTAAAGCGGATGTTTGGCTCCACGTCCAAGGTCGTCAACCGGACTTATTCTCCATGTTACGCCATCGTCTTTGTAGATAGAACCCCAGGGTGAGTTGTTTACACGTAGACCCCAGTCTGCCTGAATTGTTGGATCCGGATTTGAACCATCACTGTTTGAACGATTCATTTTACTTTCGTCGCGGTTCGAAAATTGAGTGTTAACACCAACCGATAACCAGTCTGTTACTTTAGCGTCAAGGTTAATCCTGCTTCTGATCGTTTGAAAACCATCGCCAACGATAATGCCTTCGTTGTTGTTGTATCCTAAAGAGAAGTAATAAGTGATTTCGTCTTTCTTTCCCGATAAGGAAACATTGTGGTCCTGACGGAATCCATTTTTGAAAACCATATCAGTCCAGTCAACGAATTGTCCTGCTTTGTAATTTTTGATTTCAACAGGAAGAAGTCCGATACGGGCAAGCCATATATCGGTTAATTCGCCAGCAGCCCCGTCTCTCCATTGAGTTTCAGTAACACCTGACGGAAGTTTGGCCGGGTCAACAAATTTGTAAAGTTTCTGGTTGGTAGCTGCATTGTAATAGTTGAGAGATTGCATTACCTTGGTACGCCAGTCGAGGAATTCGTATGGCCCGTAAACGTCTTCAAGGGTTCCCATCGTCGCAAGGCCAATGCTCGAATTGACATTGATAACAGGCTTCCCCTGTTTCCCTTTTTTTGTGGTTACAATGATAACCCCGTTGGCCGAACGCGCACCATAAACGGCAGAAGAAGAAGCATCTTTTAATACGTCAATTGATTCAATATCGTTGGGGTTAATATCTTCCATGCCTCCCTGGTAAATAACTCCATCGAGCACGATCAATGGGTCAGAACCGGCAGTCAAGGTGTTGTCACCGCGAATCTCCATGCTTCCGCCACCTTTGGCATTGGTCGAAAATCCTACCTGAAGACCGGCAATATTTCCTCGAAGCATATCCTGCAGAACCTGTGGTTTTTCGTTTGCAATTTGATCAGATTTTACGGACGATACAGAGCCGGTAAGGTCACTTTTTTTCATCGTACCGTAACCAACAGCAACCACCTCTTCCAAACCTATTGATTCTTCTTCCATAGTTACATTCACCGTTGGGCGGTTGTTTACGCTGATTTCCTGAGATTTCAGTCCTACAAATGAGAAAACCAAGGTTGAGTTGCCATTGGGTATATTTAGGTTATAATTACCATTAGCATCTGTAATAGTGCCGATAGAGGCTCCTTTTACAGCAACTGTTACGCCTGGAATTGGCTCACCTACCTGTGTTTTTACCAGACCTTTCACCGTAAATTTCTGCCCCTGCTGAAGCAACATGTTTTCGTCGCGTTCCATGTTGCTCGAGATAACGATGTAACGGTCAACGATTTTGTATTTCAATTCTGTATCGGCTAAAACCTGATCCAGAATTTTGTCGATGGTTTGATCTTTTACATCCAAAGTGATTTTCTTCCCGATGTTAACCACGTCGTTTTTGAAAAAGAAATAAAATTCACTTACATCCTCAACTTTGGAGAAAAAATCAGCTATTGAAGCATTCTCAACCCGAAGGTTTAGTTTGGTATTTTGTGAGTAACTTGCTGCACTCACCGACATTAGGCCAACCAAAACGAAAAAGATCGTTAGTTTCATGTAGCGAATAAGTTTTTGCCGGCTTAGTATTAAGCCGGTAGGGTTACACTTTTTTTTCATAGATTTGAAATGTTAAAGTTAATTACTGAATGTCTTATTGGAGTAAGACATGATTTAATCTGAAACTGGCAGGATGTTGGAGCATCCTGCTTTTTTACACCTAAAAATCACTTCATTTTTTATCGTTTTTTAGTGAATACAATACAACTTGATTTTTCCTATCTGTGTTTACTTTTATGTCGAATCGAATTGGAGCTGAAAGGGTAATAATGTCAAGAACCTGGCTGAGCGGCTTACTTTTCAGTATGGTGCCGGTGAACTTCAGATGGCTTATTTGCTGGTCGTCAAAATTGATTTCAACATTGTACCAACGCTCAAGTCGTTCGGCAATGTAAGCCAATGTTCGGTCTTTAAAAATCATTTTCCCGTCTCTCCACGCTTCATACGGAGATGTATCAACTTCTCTCCGTATTTTGGTGCCGGTGGCTTTTTCGTAAACCAATTGCTGTCCTGGTAATAGTCTGGCCAAACGTTCTCCTTCGATTTCCTTTATCCCGACTTTTCCTTCAATGAGAGTGATTTCTGAATTTTTTTCTGATTCATACGCACTGACATTAAAAGAGGTTCCCAATACTTTAATTGATAATTCGCGTGTATTTACATAGAAGGGATGGAGCGGATCTTTGGTTACCACGAAAAAAGCTTCGCCTTCAATCGAAAGAATCCTGTTTTTCGGACTGAAATTGCCTGGAATTTTTATCCGGGTGCCTGAATTTAGCCATATTCTTGTTCCGTCAACCAGCTTAAATTCAGATATCTGCCCCTCAGGAGCATAGATTTCATTAATCAGTTCGTTCTTAAAGTTTACTGAGAATAAATTCCTTATTTCAGACGCTGAGAAACCTAAAAACAGCGCAAGAATCAGGATCGCTGCATATTTAAAATATGTTTTAAAAATGATCGATTTTGTTCGTTGGGGCGCTTGCTTTATCCGCTGGTTGAGTAATAAAAAGTCTTCTTCAATCTGCAATTTGTGTTTCCCTGAAGATGCAAATGCATAAATATTCTTCAGTCGGATAAATTCATGTTTATTGGCTTCATCAGCATTAATCCACAAACGTACTTCGTTTGCTTCGTGCTCGCTAATGTTTCCCGTTATGAATTTTATAATTTGATCCTGCTCCATTGTTTGGGTTTGATAATTCTATTACGCTCAACGCAAGTCGAACCCTATATGGTAGTTGTAAAAAAATAAAGATTAATCGAAGAATCGAGGGGAAATGGCTTAACCTAAATCTGTGAGTTGAAAATCAGGAGAAAAACCAGCTCTGGCAGATATTCTTTGGTGTTTTCGCGAAGTTTGGTGAGAGCCCGGGTGATGTTCGCTTCAACAGCTTTTACCGAGATATTTAATGTTTCGGCTATTTCTTTGTTTTTCATATCCTCGTACCGGCTTAAAATAAATACTTCGCGGCAACGTTCGGGTAATGAGTTGATTGTGTCCCGAATCAGCTTTTCAAGAACCTCAAAGTCTATTTTTTCAATGTTCAGTTCATCGAGGGCTTCATAGTTTAGCTGAAGGTCTTCTAATTTTTTTTTCGATTTTTCGAAGTAAGCTGTTTCGAGTTTGAGATGGCGCAGGTGAGATAAACATGCATTGCGCGTGGCCATATAGAGGTACGACTTCAGATTCGAATCGGGATCGACCAGTGTATGCTTTTCCCATAGTTTCATGAAAATATTCTGGACAATATTGCGTGCCGACTCCAGATCAGACAAATATTCAGCGGCAAAGTTGACCAGAGATTCATACCATGCCTTGAAAATCAATTCGAATGCCTTCGGATCGCCTTTTTTTAAGTTTTCCAGTACTTTTTTTTCAATAGATTCAGTTAAGTTCATAAAACGAATGGTCCGATAGTCAATAGTCCGGAATGAAATGTTGTAACCATTATTTCTGGTGCATAGATACACATTTCCTGTAAGGAAACAAAAGGGAAATGTATCAACCCGGAACGGAATTATCTAATAAATTGAATGCGAATTGGCTAAATATTAAAGCAATGAAAGGTAAACTGAAATTTCTATAGTTTGGGAAAAATGGAAGTAGGCTTCCTCTTCTTTCTTCCACTGGCGATCGACGATGACTCCCATCTTAATTTTTCCGTTCAGGTTTTTCTGGAGTAAAAGTACTTTTATTCCAAGCGAAGGATTGTTTAAATATTTACGACTGAATCCATTGGTTTTGCTTTGAGAATGAATATCGGGCCAAAGTATGCCACCATCAAATTCATAAGATGCGTTGGCAATTTCTGTCAGTAAAAACTTGCCTGAAGGTCCAATGGCAATCATTGTTCCGGGGAAAATCTTTAACTGTGCCATTATTGCCATTCCGCCGTTAAATGCAACGATGTTTCCTTTGTGTACCGAATATGTTGCCTTTCCTCCGTCTTCATAATCGAAAGAGAAAATGTCTGCACTAAGTCCAATTTCAGGTCTAACAGTAAGTCTTTTGTCTGGCTGAAACCAACTTTGGTAGGTTCCAACTTTCAGCATAATTCCTGGAGAACCATAACTGAATGAACTTTTGTTGTATGACGGGCTGGTAATACCAAATGAAAAGCCTGTTTCCCTCTTCCATTGCGCCTTAAGCGAAACAGGCAGACTTATGATTGCAATGATCAGAAAGAGATGTGTGCATTTCATTGAATGTCAAAGTATTTTCTTATTTGGGATTTTCCAGGATGCTTCGGAAATCTTTAATCTGTTCGGGTGAACCGAGTACAAATAACTGATCGCCTCGGCTAAGCGTTAATTCCGGATCAGGATTGAAAACATACTTGGCTCCGCTGATTTTAATACCGATGATGTTTATTCCCGACTTGTCTTTTGCCTGCAAGGTTTTTAAAGCTTTATTCACGAAATGTGAGGCCATATGTGTGCACGAAATTTCTTCCAGACTTACATCGTTGCTTTTTTGCAGAAGGATATATTCGAGGAATTCAACCACATCGGGTTGGGTAACCAGTTTAGCCATACGCTGACCACCAATGCGTTCTGGCATAATTACATTCGTGGCTCCTGCCCGCCTGAGCTTGGTGATTGATTCGATTTCGGATGCGCGACTGATGATTTTTAATGCAGGATTCATGCTCCGCGCTGTTAAAACAACAAAAACATTGTCGGCATCATTGGGCGTGGTGGCAATCAGGGCTTTGGCATGTTCTATACGTGCCTGATAGAGCACTTCTTCGTGTGTGGCATCGCCTCTGATATAGAGCAGGTTCTCGTCTTCATGGATTCGGCCGATCACGTTTTCGCGCTTGTCGATTACCACGAACTCCATGCCGTAGTCGCGCAATTCCATTGCAGCCTGTTCGCCATTGCGTCCATATCCAATAATAATGGTATGGTCTTTCAGTTTCATAATTTTCTTATCCACGCGGTATGTTTTTAGATATTCTTTCAGTTCTCCGTCAAAAATAAACTTTGCCAGCGTTGAACCCACCCAGGCTAAACTACCCAAACTAAACATGATTAATCCTGAAGTGAACAGTTTGCCGACGTCAGAGAGAGGATGAATCACCGCAAAACCGACTGTCGAAATAGTTATGATTGTCATAAAAAAAGCGTCGATCAGCGGGTATTGTTCGTACATCCAGTAAAACAAGGTGCCAGATGATAAAAGCAATAAAAGCAGCACTATACCTGTTCGGATGGTTTGGTTCGATACTGCCTGAAATTTATTGTATGGCTGGTTCATGTTATGGTCGATTGACTGAAGTTATAATCTTCGCTCCCAACTGGCAATGTAAACATTTTTTGAGTTCGCAGTAACAGTTTTTAAGCTGAATCAGTGCCTGTGTTTCGAATGCCGACTGGCTGTCGATGCCCAGTTCGTTCCACTTTCTGATGATTTGATTTGATTCCGGAGGCAGGCTTTCGAGCAAACGCAAGGCGCGGTCTTTCATTGCCTGATCAAGATGCTGATCACCGTAAACAAACAGCATTGGTACAATGGTATTGATTACCAGATTGTGGAATGCGGTTTCGCCAAGTGTCTTCTTTAATTTTCCTGAGGTCTTATTAAAGCGATAATGTGTTTCCCAATATTCAGAAGTGGCAACGTCGAAAAGGCTTTTCAATTCTTCCAGTGTTTCGGTTTCCAGAATATGAGAAAATAAAGCTGTTGAATGGTGAATCAACATGGCCAGCTGGGCGATTCGAATTGTTGGAAAATTTACTGGTCGCAGCCGCATAAACTTCCACAGGTGTGCTTCGATGCCTGATAGGCCATATTTTTTGTAAAGGAATGAGTATTCGTTCCGAAGTGCAAGGTAATAGTCGTCGCCCAGCAATGTTTCGTTTAGCAGGCCCGATTGTCCGAATAATAAGGCTTCTATCTGGGAAAGGTCGTTTTTGTGTTTTGATAGAATACTTAAAGGGAGCGATTTGGCCAATAATTCAAAAGGAAGTGCATTGATTTTCATTCCGAAATTACGGGCAAGCAATTGGTAAAAAGTTTCGTTCCAGTTGTTTTTATTTTGCTGCAGAAGTTCAAGTATCGAACTTGTTTTTGCCTGAAGTCGTTCAATCATTAACGAACTAAACCAAAAACGAAGCACGAAGGGATCAACCTCGGGAAGTCTTTCTTCGCAGGCAATCCATCGTTTCGACTTTAGCAGTTGTTCGAAATTTTCGAGAATGGCAGATGAGTACTTAATTTCGACGGTTGGGATTTGATGATCGCGGATTACAACCGGTTTGTCGAGCAGTTCAACAACGTGGAGGATGACATTGTCATAAGCTGCATCGGTTTCGTGCCGGTGCTGATACCAATGCGAAGATTTTTGATGAATTTCAATATTCCCAGCCCAGGTAGTATCTCCAATCCGGATTCGCGCGTTGAAAAAATCAGGCCCCGAATTTGAATTGGGTTGCCCGGTCGAAATGATTTCGAGCTTTTCGCCATCAACCGTTTTCAAATCTGCTTTGTCGAACAGGTGGTGTTCCCAGATGAAATGTAAAAACTCTTCTTTCATTCGTTAAGGTCGTTCGTTGAGATTTCAGGACTAATTCCGGATTGATCTCACTAAATTTAACAAAACGAATTCAGAATATTTACATTTGGTGATCTATTTTTAACGAGCCATTGGGGTTTGCCTGATTAGAATACAACTTTGTAGCCTTCTTTCTCGATTACTTTCCAGCCTTGAATCAACGTGTCTTCATTTTCAATTTTAATCCGGTTTTTCCGGAGAATCTTTTTAATTGGTTTCTGATACGCCTTTTCGAATTTTGAAAGGAAACTTGTCCGACTCGTTTTAACGCTGGTGTATCCTTTTCCGGCAGAATAAAAATACAGATGATGTTCGGGGACATATTCCATATTCTTTAAAATGTCACTTTTATCGTGATACGGAGCAGTGGTGTTCAGGCTTGATTTCCGGAAGGCAAGCAGGGCTGTTGGGCCGTCGTAAAGCACTTCGAAGAACTGGTATCCTTTCATAAAATTATCGATGTACTGTTTTCGGAATATGCGGGCGCGACCGTTAGGATCAATGAACTGGAACCCATTCAGACTGGCTTTATCGATATTAATTTGGCTGGCTGCAGCACTGTTGTAGTAAAACAATTCATCTTTATACGAACTGTATTTCATGAATAGACTGTCAGCAATTTCTCCGTTCGTAAATTCAATTTTCCCCGGACACCAGGTGTTAGTCAGAAACGGAGAGCCGTTGTACGAAGGGTAGGGAATCAATCGTACGCCTTTTATTTTCTGGGCGTCCCAGTTTTTATTTGTGGGCTCCTGCGCGCAAACAATCTGGGCAAAACTCCACACCAGAAAGAGCATGAATATATGTTTCGTTGTTCGGGTCATATCATTTTACTTCAAATTGTTTTTCGCTACGGATTAATGTGCCGTCTTTTAATTTGCTGCGCACAATCAGGCTAAACTTGCCCAGAACTGAAGAAGTTGTGAATTTTACTGAAAGGTTTTCAGTAGCCTCAACCGAAGGATTCCAGTAAAAAACTTGTCTCAAATCAGGTATGTTTGGATCGGTGGCTTCGGGTTCTGAAAGGGATGACTGAACCTGGGTGGCATCTAATTTTATCCGGACGAACTGATCGGAATCGGGGATTCGCGAATAATCGCCTTTCAGGGTATAAATAGCAACTACTCCCGGAAACCTGAGATTGCCAAAATAGCGCTCGCTTTGCAAAATGTCCACTCTTTTAATTTCGCTGGTTCCCATGTCTTTAATAACATTCAGATCGCGGATCGGAATACCGTCAATCAATAGCAGCGGCGACTCTTCAAAATAATTGTGAGCCGTCATATTCATTACCCGAAGAGTTGGCTCGTTGTTGTAGTTCCTGAATTTCACCCCGGGCAGCAATTCTTTCGATATTTCCGAGAAATTGGGAAGATCAATAAACAGTTGCGGATTAACAACACTGGAAGGGGTGCCATAATAGGGGTACGATTCAGCTGCTTTTGTCGGCGGAGTCAGCGCTTCAATATTGTCTTGCTTGAAAACCTTTTGGAAGGTTACTGCATCGATGTTTTGTGTATTCGTACTTTTAAATTCTTCCTGAATGGGTAGCTGAACAAACCCGGGAAGCGAGTCGGGACTGGCAAAAAGCTCGTCCATGTTGATTTTCAATCGCTGTGCAGGGTTGTTTCCGAAGCATTGAACAAACGCCTGAACCGAGCCGTAATAGCCTTCCATCTGGAAATAGAACCGGCCGTCAGTCCGTGTCTGGTAGTATTGAAATCCGGGTATTGAATCCGGAATTGTCATATATACAGTTGCTCCTGAAACCGGTGCAGAGGTTTTTTTATCTGTTACCGTTCCTGAGAGAATGATTCCTTTTTTCTCAACCAATCCTTCTTTACCAGAATCAGAATTCCATACATAACTTGTTGATTGAAAGGATGGAATTGTTTGTGTAACCGAAACTAAAAGCGGACCATCAAGCTGTTCCAGAAGGGCCTTATCTAATTTTATACTGGCTGCAGCTTTGCTATTGATTCCGTATACCGGCTCGATCCCTTCAATTTCAATTTGACTGCTAATTTTTTCCTGAATGGTTTGTTGCCCCGAGACCTGGCTTAATTGCTTTGTTTTTTCCAATCCATTGAACCGGTTTGAAATCCATATATTCCGGATTACCTTAGTTTTAGAAGCAGAGTTTTTCAGGTAGGCTCTTAACAGGTACGATCCGGTGCTGAGCGAATCGGGCAGCAGAAGAAAACCGTTGGCCTGACCGTTTCTGAATTCGATGGAGGCCCCCGAAACTCTTTTGCCAAAAGGGTTAATCAGGTCCAAATAAACAATTTTTGGTGAATTATTGGCCGGATGATATATTTTGGCCAGCAGTGTTTCTCCTCCAACGTATGCATCCCGGTCAGTAAAAAGACCAAATCCCTTGTTTTCCTGGGCATTCCCCATTAAGGTAAGCACCAGCAGGATTATAAATATGATATTTCGTTTCATCATCATTGATAATTTAGCTCCCAGAATTCGGGCGGTAAGCCTCTTGTGAATCCTTCATTGGTAATGATTGGATATCGGCTTAACCGGCGTTGAGTAACATGCTCGTCGGCACCTTCTCCCAAATTCAGAAAATAGCGGTACTGGCGGTACGAATTCAGGTCGAAGAAACCCAATGCAGTTTTTGCAGGATCGCTTTTGCAATGTATATTGCCATAAACCTGTGTCAGTACCGGGTCGAAAAGGCTGCCTTCGGCAGAGAATTGTTTGTTCAGCTTTTCATGAAAATCGTATGAACTTTTGGTAATTCCGTATTGATCCAGAATGATGATCCATCCCATTGGAATCTGCGCTGTCGAATCGAGATAAGCACGGCCATTATATGCAAGGGATCGGATAGGGTGTTTGTTGATTTTGCCAGAAGTGCTGAATTCTTTGGGGCCTGCAATGTTGAATAGTCCGTATTCGTATAACGTTTTCCAGCCGTAGTACGGTGGAGGAGGAGGTCCGGGGCCTACGACGGGCGGATTGTACATCCATTGAATGACCGAATGATAGTCGAACCGGTAGTATTCCAATGCTGAAGTTATGGGTGCGTCAATATAAATTTCTCTTTCAGGAGTTTCTATCAGTGTTGGCGATCCGTAAGCGTCAGTGGAATAAGTTTTTACAATCTTGTGATTGGTATAAAGCGAGTCGATTCTTGGAAGTGGTGGCATCACAACTGTTTCCGATTCGTAGATGTCACCTTTGTTGGTTATGCGGATGTAATATTTCTTTCCGGCAACCAATGTCGATTTAAATGTAAAATATCCTGTGCTGGCCTCCATGCCTCGCTCCGTTTGTCCGCTTACCTGAATCAATTCAACCTTGGCGCCGGTGACCTTTTCAGTTTCGGTGCTGTTGTAGAAATCCTGAGTCATTGTAAGCTTTACAAAATTATTCGTTGAGTTGTTGGTCATTCTGGATTCGACAACCAATATGGGCGAAACGACTTCCAGATCGGGGGTGTAATAGTCTTCGCACGACGAGAGAAGAATGACCAGAAATACCAGGTAGATAATTCTGTTTTTCATCCTGAAATAATTTGCTTTTAAAAAGTCGGATGAAACTTGCATACCGCAGTTGCTGCGCAAGTTTGAGCTGTTTTGTATAGATGCCTGTTTCATCAGAATTTAAAATTATAGGTGATTGAAGGTACTGGTACACCAATGATCGAAAGCTTGTAGATGGCATACTGATCTTTGCTTTGCATTTGTATCGAAGGATCTTTTCGATAGAAGATTGAATATGGATTTTTTCGGCCGTAAAGGTTGTAAACCGAGAATGTCCAGCTTCCTTTCCACATTCGTTTCTTCCGAAGGTTTTCATCCAGCGTAATACTGACGTCCATGCGGTGATATGGAGGCATCCGGTATTTATTTCGGTCGGAGTAATAAACAACCTGCCGGCCATCGAAGGTGTATTTTAATTCGGGCAGAGTTACCGGCCTGCCTGACGAAAGCACAAAGTTGCCCGAGAAACGCCACCTGCGGCTGATCTGGTAATTCATTACAGTCGATAAATCGTGCGGCTTATCGTAAACCGACGGATAATATTTTCGCGCATTAATTACTTCTTCGGTAAATCGGTTGTCAGTTTTTCGCATGGTTCTGGAGTAGGTATAACTCACCCATCCGTTCAGCCTGCCCGCATTCTTTTTCAGGAATAATTCCAGACCGTATGAATATCCGTTTGCGTTGATGATGTCGGATTCAACATGGTGGTTCATAACCAATACTGCCCCGTTTTTGTATTCCATCAGGTTTTGAAGGTTCTTGTAATATGCCTCAACTGAAGTTTCGAATAGACCTTTTTGCGGAGTCCGGAATAATCCCAGGGCAAACTGATCGCTGATTAAGGGCTGGATGTGTGCATCGCTCGACTTCCAGAAGTCAGCAGGCGAAATGACCGAAGTGTTCGATACCTGATTCATAAACTGGTGGATGCGCTGGTAACTGAGACGGATCGATCCGTTATTGCGAAGGTTGAATTTCATCGACAGGCGGGGCTCAATGCCATGGTACATTTTTGCCGTTTGCCATGAGCCAAAAGTAGTCGAATCGATTACCGATCCGGAGTTGATGGTTTGGTCGGGATCGTAGTTTAAAACCGTGGTTGGCCCCATGCTCATAAACCTGGCATAGCGCAAGCCGATATTCAGTGCTGTAGATTTCGAAAGGTCGAAGTCATCATCAATGAATGCTCCCATTTCGATCGACTGCTCGCTGGCAACTTTTTCGGCAATCACATTCGTTGGGTTTCCTGCCGGACGAATTTCTCCCGGCAATATTTTGTATCCGATGGTCTGTATTCCTGCATTAACGCGGTGTTTATCGTTTGGCAACCACGATAGGATATACTTCATATTGCCATATTGCAGGCCGGTAAGCAAGCGGTAATCATCTTCAGGAACACTTGCGTCTTTTTGTTCCAGTTGGTAATCGTACTTGCTGTACGAAAGATTCAGGTTCGAAATCATCTTTTTCGAGATGTTGGCCTTCCAGCTTGCCGACCCGATAATGTTCCCGTAAGTATAAAGCGAATTTGAATTCAGGTTGAAAACATCGTTGCTGGCATATCCCATCAGTTTCAGGGTGTTGTTCTCTCCGAGCACCAGGGTAGCGGTTCCGTTGACATCATAGAAATGGGCAACACTATTCATGAACTGTGCGTTTTTAGATTGCCTCATAATCCAGTCGGAATAGGTTGTTCTTCCTCCGATCAGGAATGTGCTTTTTTTCTTCTTCACAAATGGGCCTTCAAGTGTAAAGCGGCTGTTTATTAAACCAATGCCACCATAGAATTTAATATTCTCAGTGTTTCCATCTTTCATTTTTACGTCCATGATCGACGAAACCCGCTCGCCGTATGACGCCGGAATACCGCCTTTGAAAAGAGTCACATCCTGCACGGCATCGGGATTTATCATGGAAAAGAATCCGAAAAGATGAGAGGTGTTGAATACCGGGGCGCCATCCAGTAAAACCAGGTTTTGATCGGTGTTTCCGCCACGCACATTGAATCCGGACGACATTTCGCCGACACTTTGAACTCCGGGCATCATAATCACGCTTTTGATGATATCGGCTTCGCCCATCATTACCGGGAGTTCTTTCATTACCCTCGAGTTCACTTTAATCATGCTCATCTGGGCTTTCGAGGCTTTAACATCGCCGGTAACTGTAACTTCTTCCAGGTTGTGAGTTTCTTCAAACAGCTCAAAATCGACACGCCCCGATTCAATTAGTTTTATCTTCTGGCTTAGGACTTCGTAGCCCATGAACGAAATCTGAAGTGTGTGATCGCCTGTTGGCAATTCGAGCTCAAAATTTCCCGAAGCGTTGGTGGTGGTTCCGACCCCGGTTTGTGGGTGGAAGATTACCGCTCCGGCCAGTGGCTCGCTGTTTTTGCCATCGAGTATTTTACCTTTCAGCGTTGCAACGGGATATCGTCCTTCATTAACCGGATCGCCGATTACGATCACCTGTGGCTCGTTACTTCCCGAAACACTTCGGCCATCGCTTCCTTTTGGAAATATGACTACCGAATTGTTCTGAAAGAATTTAAAGGAGAGTGATTGCCTGTCGAACAACCGGTTGAGTACCTGAATTAATGGTATTTCTTTAAAGTCCTGGTTGACGACATAAGATTTTATCCATTCAGCTTTGTAGTAAAATCGAATATTGTATTCGCTTTCAAGCGTTTTGAAGAATTGCTCAAGGCTGGTTTTCTGAAATTTTCCGGTGATTAATTTCTCCTGAATATTTTGAGCAGAAACGGTCAGATTCAGAAACAGGATCAGGCTAAAACCAAAAATGATTTTCAAATAGATTGATGCAAAGGGTTTCTTCACGGATTGTAGCTCCTGTTTATTTAGTTTTGTTAGTTAAATATTGTGTGTTTGACAAAAAGAAAACAGAAAGGTTTAAGTAATATGTAACATTAGTTCTGGTTTTATTACAATGCCGATCACACACAATAATTTATCCGAACTAAAGGTTAATTCCCCTACATTTGGATGTAGAAATCTATGCAAAATGGGAGAGCCAAACGTCAATATATCAGATCGAATCAAAATAAAAGCCAAAGAGCTGGGGTTTCTGGATTGTGGTATTTCAGAAGCACGTTTTCTGGCTGAAGAGAAAGAGCGGTTGATTAATTGGCTTCAGGAAGGAATGCACGGCGAGATGGCTTATATGAATAACCATCTCGAGAAACGGCTCGATCCGCGCCTTTTGGTTGAGAATGCCCGCTCGGTTATTTCTGTTTTGCTGAATTACTTTCCGGAGCAAAAGCAAGCTGATCCGGAAGCTCCTGTACTCTCGAAATATGCTTTTGGAACCGATTATCATTTTGTAATGAAAGATAAGCTTGGCGAGTTGCTTCAGTTTATTCAGGCAGAGATTGCTCCATGCGAGGGGCGGTGTTTTGTTGATTCGGCACCAGTACTCGACCGGGCCTGGGCTGCGCGTGCCGGATTGGGATGGATTGGAAAGAACACCAACCTGATTTCGACCGAACATGGCAGTTTCTTTTTTATTGGCGAGTTGATACTTGATTTGGAATTGGCGGGTGATGAAAAAATTGTGAGGAACCACTGCGGAAATTGTTCGCGATGCATCGACGCCTGTCCAACGCAGGCACTGGTTGCGCCTTATGTGCTCGATGCCCGGAAATGCATCTCGTATCAAACCATCGAAAATAGGGGAGAGATTGATCCCGAACTGAAAGGGAAATTCAGTAACCGTGTGTTTGGGTGCGATATTTGCCAGGATGTGTGTCCGTGGAACCTGAAATCGGAAACTCACCGTGAGCCTGCATTTGTAGCTGATGCCAAACTGATGAATCTTTCGCGCGAAGATTGGCATTCGATGGATAAACCCACGTTTAATGAGCTTTTCCGCAATTCGGCGGTGAAACGCACCCGTTTTGAAGGGCTCAAACGAAATCTGAAATTTTTGGAAGAGGAATAAAAAAACAAAGGGAAGCAATTTGCTTCCCTTTGTGGTGCCACCAGGAATCGAACCGGGGACACATGGATTTTCAGTCCATTGCTCTACCAACTGAGCTATGGCACCATTTTTAGTCCGGTGCGGACTTTGCAGGCTACTTTAGTTTCGCTTTCGCTGTACCGTTTCGCTTACGGGGTGCAAATATAGACCAAATATTTAAACTACAAAAGAAAAGACTTGAACTCGCTTAAAATTTTTTGTCATTCGCTCCGAATTATTTCTTTTTCAGGAGATTGAATTCAGGGGAAATAATCAAATTTTTTATTTGCCTTTATTTTTGCTTTGTTAATACAACATTATCAGGAAGGCCAGCAGTTTAAATAAATATGCAATCGATTAATAATGAAGTCGTAGCTATTTCATACTTTTGCTGACCAAAATTTTTACACTTTTCAGAAAATGATGCAAACCTTCGTTTTGAAGAATGGAATCCGGATTATTCATCAGGAAACAAACTCGCCCGTTTCGCATTTTGGCGTACTGATTAATACCGGTTCGCGCGATGAGGAGGCTGATGAACAAGGCATTGCTCATTTTATTGAGCATGTTATTTTTAAAGGAACGCGTACCCGAAAGGCTTTTCATATACTTAACCGCATTGAAGATGTGGGTGGCGAATTAAATGCTTATACAACCAAGGAGGAGACGGCGGTTTATGCTACTTTTTTGAGCGAATATTATCAGCGCTCAATGGAATTGATCAGCGATATTTTAATCAATAGTACTTTCCCTACAAAAGAATTGGAGCGCGAGAAAGAAGTTGTAATTGAGGAAATTAACTCGTATAAGGATAGCCCGTCGGAACTGATTTTCGACGAATTTGAGGAAATCCTTTTTAATGGACATCCCATTGCCCGTAATATTTTGGGAACGCCCGAGCTGATAAAAACTTTCAGCCGGGAGAATATCCTGAAATTTATGGATGAGAATTACCACACCGACCAGATTGTGCTGAGTTCGGTTGGGAGTATTCCCATGACAAAATTTATCCGCCTTGCCGAGAAGTTCTTTGGGCATATTCCTGAAAAGCTTCGAAACAGGAAACGCTCAGATATTTACAATTATCGTCCTGAAACCCGTATCGTACAAAAGGACACTTTTCAGGCTCATTGCATTATTGGGAATATTGCACCCAATATTTTCAGTCCGAAACGGATGTCTATGGTTTTGCTGAATAATATTCTTGGCGGGCAGTCGATGAATTCGCGGCTGAACATGGCACTTCGCGAACGTAATGGTATGGCTTATAACGTGGAGTCGAGCTATACCGGCTATTTCGACACCGGTGAGTTTAGTGTATATTTTGGCACAGATAAGGAAAATCTGGACCAGGCGCAGGCATTGGTGTACAAAGAACTGCAAAAGATGAAAGAGCAGCAGATGGGTGTTGTGCAGTTGAGTCGTGCTAAAAAACAATTGATTGGACAGTTGGCCATTTCCACTGAAAATCGCGAAGATCTGATGCTTTCAATCGGGAAAAGTCTTCTGTTTTTTAATCAAGTCGATCCGATTGAGACAATTTTCAGGAAAATTGAAAGCATCGAAAGCCTTGATATCATGGAAATTGCCAACGAAGTGTTTAACGAATCGCAAAGCAGCATTTTAATTTACCAATAGCTATGGTTGATCCTGTTTTACTCGACCTATATATTCTCAATCATATTTCACCTGAAGAGGATTTCTTAAAAGATCTTGATCGCGAAACTCACTTGAAAGTTCTTCGCTCGCGAATGCTTTCGGGTCATTTGCAGGGGCAGATTCTGAGTATGATAAGCAGTATGATTCGCCCGAAGTGTATTTTAGAAATTGGCACTTTTACTGGCTACTCCGCGATTTGCCTGGCAAAAGGGCTCGCCGAAGATGGTCAGCTGCATACCATTGAGATTGACGATGAACTGGAATCCATCGCACACAAGTATTTCAGAAAGGCAGGAATGGCTGATCGTATTTTTCAGCATATTGGTGATGCCCGCGAAATTATTCAGTCGATTGACCGGATGTTTGATTTGGTTTTTGTTGATGCCGACAAACGTGAATATCCTGAATATTATAAATTGGTTTTCGACCGCATTCCGGTTGGTGGGTTTCTTTTGGCTGACAACATTCTTTGGAATGGGAAAGTGGTTGAGCCCGAGTCGGCTGACGAAGAACAAACCCGCGGCATCCTCGAGTTTAATGATTTGGTGCAAAACGATCCTCGGGTAAAAAATGTGATTTTACCCGTTCGCGACGGAATCATGCTGTTGCAAAAAGTTGCTGAATAAGAAGAGCTATTGCCTGCAAAACAACTTTCTCGTGGTTTTCTGATTTTTTGTCAAATAATTATTTGATTATATTCAATTTGTGTTTCTTTTTTCTGAAATTTAAGCGTTAAACTAAAAACCTTATTTCTATGAAAAGAACACTGGCATTCTTGGTGATTTTAATGATTTCAGGCGTTGCTTTTGTTAATGGTGCTGATTTTTCGGGAAACTGGAAACTGAACGCGACAAAAAGTAAACTGAATGATCAGTTTAGTATGGCTCCGAAAGAAGTTATTCTGGGGCAACAAGACAATGAGTTGAATGTAGAAAAACATGCATCCTTTCAGGATCAGGAAATTACCATTAAAGATAAATTTACGCTCGATGGTAAAGAATGTATCAATTCCGGATGGCAAGACTCGCAAAAGAAATCGACCGCTGTTTGGGCAGGCGATAAATCGTCGCTGACAATTACAAGCAAACTGGCGATAGGCAGCGGTGGCGAGGAAATGACTATTGTTGAGGTATACAAATTGGATGGATCTAATCTTGTAATAGAAACTAAAGCTTCATCGTCGTATGGCGAAGTGGCCGAAACTCAGGTTTTCGATAAACAATAGTGCTTAGCTAAATATGAATTTTTACAGAACCCCCTGCAATGCAAAACATTGCAGGGGGTTCTGTATTTTTTTACATAGTTAGATTAAATGCTTGTATTTTATGAGTTCAGAGATATTTACTAGCGAAAACAGTAGCGATGAAATTCGATTGTGACTTTACCAAATTCAAAAGTTGAATTGGAAATTCAATTCTATGGATTAAACATGGGAAATAATCCTGCCAAAGATCAGATGAGCCGTGGAATTTTGCCTGATTATTAGGTTGAAATGTCGTCGGCCGATATTATTATAAATGGTTCTGACCATGTTCGTGATTTTGTGATGAAATTAGCAGGGCAAAATAGGAATCTCCTGAAAAAGAAAGCCACTGCAAATTTACTTGCAGTGGCTTTAGTTGTCCTGTTAGATTAAATTATACATCGTATAAGACGCATAAAAACAATTTGTTATGTGTTAATGGTTTTGTTAGGGGACTTTGCAGGGGACAGTAAATATTTGTGCAATTTTTTTCGAATTTTTAATAATTGTTAGTTCCCATCCTTGTGCTTTCAAAATTATTAAGCCCTAAACTTAAAATATTCTATTGCTTTTGTAATTTGTAGGATACACAATGTTGTCAGAATTAATTTTTCTCTTCAAAGTTTTTTTTATGTGATTCGTAATTTCATATTGAATTATGATTTTTGTACTCGTTTAGTCATTGTTTTCAAGAATGGTTACTATTACATAAAAATCTTTGCAACTTATATAGAATTAATAACTACTATTTTCTACTTTCATCATACTTTTCAGCAAGTATCTGAATCAAAATGCTTTCTGTGAAATTCGATTCTTTTTTATAATAATTTAAAGAATAATCCTTTCTTAGTTCAGCTATTTTAATCTCAGATTGTTCAATATATTCATACTTAAGTTCATCTTTATCGAGATTAATTGTGCTGACACCCATAATTTTTTTATTCTTTAGATTAATCGTAAAACCTATATCAGCAGGGAAAAACTTGATGTCTTTTTTAAATTTGCCATTATATGCTTCTTCATAAATTTCGCATAATTTAATTCTGCTACCTTTAATCTCCTCCCCAAATTCAGATATTAAACATACATCTGGCTGAAGTGTTTCATTTATTTTTCCGATACCTAATCTTCCAAGATGATTTTTATAAAACGCCTCATAACCTTGATAACCTTTATTTAAATATAAATCCTCATATTCTTTAAAGCCACCAATATGAGCAACTAAAATTTTATATTTTGTCTTTGTTCTTTTTGCCAAATCTTTGTATTGTTTTTCAATATCTAAATTCCATCCAGTATCACCTGTGTATATTATTACTGTATCCGATAAATAAAATACAAAACCTACTGAAAAATAATCAGAAATTATGTCATGATGTCTTGCTTTTAATACCTTAACTTGCAAATTTTTAAAGTCGAATTTACCATCTGCTTCAACCAAATGAATTTTATAATCTGTTTTGTTGTACAATTCAAACAATCCTGCATATTTCTTAAATGTACTTGCAGTCATGAAAATATCTATCGTCTTTCTTTTTTCAGATATTAAAAATTCTTTATTTATCTCTTCTCTTGTAATGTCCTTGTAGTCAATGTCTCTCTCTTTTGCTAATTGATGCCTTATGGTATCAGTGTTGTCAAAATCATCGCTATCTTTTATTTCTTCGTTATATTTATACAAAAGAGTCAAAATAGATTCAAGATCTGATGTATGATCATTATGTGCATGCGATATAAAAACAGCATCGATTTCATCAAAAACATGGTCTGCACCTT